>Ga0070728_10003726_pt1 | contig 16498 bp, 17 predicted proteins | sample tdDd471_FD_66723 | JGI IMG/M metagenome (GOLD analysis project Ga0070728, IMG submission 66723) | Marine sediment microbial communities from the Atlantic coast under amendment with organic carbon and nitrate - tdDd47.1 | ecosystem: Environmental > Aquatic > Marine > Coastal > Sediment | place...
ATCTCGGCGATTTCAGCGCTAGAGATGGCGCATAGTAGCTGGCAAAGCTCAGAAAAATCCATCGTATCAAGTTGTTTTCGGGTGGCTAGATGGCCAGAGGGCAGTCTTATACTCATCGTTACAGCTCCTTGAGTCATTATTTTTAAAATAATTTAAAAAAATATCGCTTAATGCGAATAGTTATAATAACGGCTCGATTCTGTAAAACTTTAACGATTTGAGATAAAAGGCGGGGTTTTTATGAATTAATGCAATTTTACATAATATGCATTATGCGCATTTATGGCCGTTAGAGAGGCTCTGGACGACGACTTCAATGGACGACCAACTAATTTATCGAAAATCCTCCAACTAACCTATCGAATTTCCAAGTAACTTCCAAAACTTGTCGTCCAGTGATCATCTGACTTGCCATATATTCAGGGTTTCAAGGGAATCTCTGGATTTTAATCAAATATCTCTTTCATTAATTTCTTGAAAGACTTATTTGATTCATGGTTGTCAGATAATGTTTCAAGAAACATATTACTGTAAGTCGCAGCACCATGAAGGTCTGGGTAAATACTTGCACCTGTAATGTTCATTAATTTCAAATCATTTATGATTTCAAGCCGATTTTCATTCTCTATGTTCATTTTAACCAGGTTATCTTCTAGGTTTCTTTCTCGTAACCATGTTTCAAAGTCAATACCTGTCGGAATTTTTGTGAAAAGACCCGCTTGTGCAGTGATGCGCTTATTATCGTCTTGTAAGGGCTCAAGGAACTCTAGGTCATCATTTTTGGATTTAGCTTTTTTGGAGTTTAATCCAACTCGATTTAATGCATAAATTGTACGCCAACCGCTTTTACAGGAATCTGAGTTTTCAAATGCGAAGTATGCTGCAATGTAAGCAGATTCTGTCCAGTCAAGCAACGGAGTACATAGTCCATAGTGCTGTCCCAATGACCATAATCCATTCTCATCTAAAGGTTGAGGATTGTTTCCTCTCAATCCCCTAATTCTCATTTTGAAATTCTTTAATTGTGCTCCACTCAAAAGTTCAGGTTTAAGATCTCCAGAAACTCTTTGCCCAAGCCTTGTTAGAGTGCTTTCCAGTTTCCAGTCTCGGTCTGCTTGTCCTCTGAATATAAACCCATTTCTCCCTGAAAAATTATCAGAAGCATATTCTTTAAATTCTGCCCAGTCTCTAAGTTCAACTTCTTTCATTTCTAAAACCTTAAAGTTAAATTTTTACCTTGTTGAATAAGTAATTTATCTCTTCGATGCATTTCTAAATCAATTATACATTTATATCAAAATGCTTATAGATATCTTCAATGGGTCCTGGGGTTTCACGCCTTGTGTCTTTAAAGTATTCAACCAAGTGCTTGTATTGTTCGCCCCATAGATTCCAGTGTCTATATTCAACATCGCATGCTTCTCTGTTTTGAATAGGTCTGAAACAAGACCAGATGTACGACAAAATATCATCTCCGTAAATATATGGTTTAGGGTTTGTTTTCGGCCTATTTTGATCTGGTACCACTAGAATGCATCGTATCTTTGAATTAACATCAATATCTACTTGAGGAAAACTGGAAAACTTTCTTATACTTTCTGGTTGAATTGCTTCTGATACCTTGGTAGCTAGTTCTTCTGTGCAATCATTATTAAAGGCTCCAAATCGATTTAAAACACTAGTCATAGCTTCATTATTTCCACGCAATGCGGGATTAAACTGAGGTCTTCTATTACCTCCTTTAACCTCACAAATAAGGAAATCTACTTTATCGTCTGAAATAACCAGTTTGTTACAGGGGTTAACTTCTCGCGCTTGTTCTGTGTGATGTGGAAACCTTACTGCCAAGGCGTCAATTTCCGTAGTATTCCCTTTTGGTGCATGTACGATAAATCCACTAACGAAGTAACCGTTAAGCCTTAGGTAAAGACTAAATAATGTTTCTTGCAAAACATTTTTTTCAGTGAAATTCATTATGTCTCCTAACGAATTATAGACTTAATATTTTTAGAGATATTGTTTGCACTTTATTCTGAAACGTTTTTTTTGGATTTGGATACCTTCTTACTTAAACTTACAAATCTAGATTTTAAATCCGCATTCTCTGATCGTAATTTAGTGTTCGACTCGCTAGCTGAGTTGAGTTGAATCCTTAACGACTCGTTATCCCTGAGTAATTGACTGTATTTGTCTTCTGATTTAGCTAACTTGGACTCTAGCTTTTCTATCTCTTGTTCAGCACTTTTAAGCGAAGCTTCAAGTTGGATATTTCTCTTTTCAATGGACTTCAGCACGGTATTTTCTTTGGTTAATCGCTCGATTTTTTCACTTAGTTGCTTTGAGTTTTGGTTGGTCTCATCATAAAGGTTAATCCATTTAGCCTCATTTATTTCCAGTCGCCCAATATCCTTGCTGAACTTTGATTCAAGAGACGCGATTGAGCTTTCGTGCTTCGTTACTAGTGTTTTATTGAGATTTTTCTGTTCATCGAGTAGCTTTATAAGCTCTTTGTGTTTCTCCATCAATGAATCAATTTGGGCAGTATTTTTCGTTTTAATGCGTATGAATTGTTGCTCTTTTTCGTTTAGCGTGTGATCTAGATGTGAGTGGGCTTCTTCCAGTGTATCTATCGTTTCTTGTGCGCTCGCTAAATCATCGTGTAACTTATTAATCCGTTGTTCAAGTTCCAATATTTCAGCCTTGTAAGTAGTTTCATTTTTTTTGCTTTGCACCTTTTCTTGCTCAAATCGTTTTTCAGCCGCTTCGTTGGCTTTCAACCAAAGTTGTTCAAACATGGGAACAAGCTCTTCCGGGAAACTCTCTGGTAATGTGCGAATGGACTTACCTTTCTGTTCTTCTCGGAATTTTGCCAGGTGTTGTTGCCAAGTCGAATTACTGCCCGAACCAAAGGACTCTCGTGCGCGCTGTATACTCAAAGATTCGCCTTGAATAAGTATTGATGTAAAGACTTGTTTTGCTTCTTCGTAACTGACGCCAGGGCGAGCCATAATTGATCCTTTGAACACTGTATATAGATTACTGTACTTATTTTAGCATTAAATATCATGTTACGTAATACGTATAAAATACCATGATATACATCAATAATTCATGATTATTCTACTAATCTTGAATTAAATGAAGAATCCTATATACTGAAACAACGAGACTATTTTTCTGAGTAAAAACAATAAGATGAGCGAGTTATCTGTTACACGCCCCCTACCCTTAGAGCATTTACAATTGGGTACCGAGCTCGATGGCACCCATGGCACCAATCGTAATACCGGTAATGGGCTATTGATTGATGCCCACAACGATTTAGAAGCGCTAAACAGCTGGCTAGAGGAATTTAAAGACTCGCCTCAAACGTACCGTAACTACCGTAAAGAGATCGAACGGCTATTGCTTTGGAGCTTATTAGTCTTAAACAAACCGTTTTCGAGTTTAAATCGTGATGACTTACGCGCGTACGAAGCGTTTCTTGCCTGCCCTACTCCGGCTGAACAGTGGTGTGGTCCAAGACGACCGAGACATTCCGATGAATGGCGTCCATTTTTAGGTCCTTTGAGCGAATCCAGTCGGCACCAGGCATTAGTCGTCATTGGCGCTGCATTTGGATATTTGTCGGACGCCGGCTATTTATTAGGTAACCCGGTTAAGTTACTTCGTCGGAAAAAAGCGAAGTCTACGAATAAAAACACGGTCGAGCGATTCCTTGAACAAGAGCTCTGGAATTATGTTTGGGAGTTTATTGAAGGCCTTCCAGAACAATCATTGCGCGAGCGAGAACATAAAGCCCGTATCCGATTTTTGTTTCATTTGCTCTATCTGCTCGGCCCACGAGTCAGCGAAGTTGCGAACTTGCAAATGAGCGACTTTCGAGAAAGTCGAGGCAAATGGTGGTGTTATATTCTGGGTAAAGGCAACAAGCGCGATAAAGTACCCGTTAATGATTCAATGCTCTCTGCACTTATCGACTATCGTCGATTCTTAGATTTATCCGATTTACCTAACTTGGGTGAAAACGCTCCTGCTCTAAGGAGCGTTAAGGGAAGTCAGGCTATCTCATCAAATATGATCTACCGGATCGTTAAACAAGTATTTAATCAAGCCGCAGATATAATTGAAGTCAAGAAGCCTGAGTTTGCGTTTAAACTAAGAAAGGCATCGACTCATTGGATGCGGCACACCGCAATGACGCATTTAGCGGATCGGGGGGTTGATGTCCATCATGTTCGGCAAACTGCACGACATAGCGATATTAACACAACATCCCGTTACCTCCATGCAGACGAGGAGAGATGGCATAATTCAATGTCGGAGCACAGTATAGACGAACCCTAAAAGGGAGCAACGCTAGTGCTACACGTCTAGTCATATCAAAGCCGATTGTCTGGAAACATCATTGCCAGTGAGATAGTCTGTACTATTACCACAGAGTATTACGACACTTCGAGGTTCTCTACATGCCAGAAACCAAATCTGTTTTAACTATCGGCCGTCTGGCTAAGGCGGCTGATGTTAATATTGAGACCATTCGACATTACCAACGAAAGAATCTGATCCAGGAACCTAAAAAACCTACCAGTGGGTTTCGTCAATACCCCATATCAACAGTTGATAGAATTCGATTTATAAAACGCGCGCAACACTTAGGTTTTTCTCTCAAAGAGATTGAGCAGCTTCTTTTACTTGGGAGCGAGCATTGTGAAGATGTTCAAACGCTTGCAAAGGAAAAACGAATCCTTGTTCAACGGCAAATTGAGGGCCTTTTGACCATTAAATTGGTTCTTGATGAGTTAATAGCAACCTGCCAAGCAGGCAGCAATGACGCACAATGCGCATTTATCGATGCGTTATCTAAGAAAGGCTTTTTAAATAATAAATAGGTCTTGACTCTGTACTACACCCCAGAGTGTAAGCTGACACAATCGTACTGTTAATGAGTTATTGTTTATGTCAGAAACACCTTCTAATAACCGTCCTTTAATCTTGGCAGCGCTTGCCGCAGTGGGTGCATCAGCCTGTTGTATTGGACCCTTGCTGCTTCTATCCCTCGGGATTGGTGGTGCCTGGATGAGTAACCTAACCGTGATGGAGCCATATAGCCCCTATTTAACCGTGATCACAGTGATTATCTTAGCGGTCGTTTTTAGAAAGCTCTACTTGGTACCACAAAATTGCGAAAAAGGCTCGGCTTGTGCCAATCCGAAAGTATTAAGAAACCAACGCATTATCTTTTGGGTTGTGTCCGCTATTTTGATAGCTATGGTGACCTTTCCATATTACGCCGAGTTTATTATTAGCTAGTAACATTATCGATTAAAAAACCTTCTTTTAGAAAAGAGCAATGTTTGGAGAACATAGATGAAAAACATTATTTTATTGGGTCTCGTATTGGGTGCAATGTCAATTACGGGCAGCCTTAGGGCAGTTGAGACTAAGCCAACTATGGAAACAGTGGCAGTTACTGAAAAAACGGCCAAATTTTCAATCGAAAACATGACTTGTAAAATGTGTAATATCACAGTCCGCAAAGCGATGGAAAAAGTGGATGGTGTGATCAAAGCCACCGTCGATTACGATACTAAAACGGCAACGGTGATCTATAACCCGTCTAAAGCAAAAGTTGAAGACATCGCCAAGGCCTCCACTAATGTTGGTTATAAAGCGACGGCAATTTAACCAGTCTTTGGAAATCCTTTTGGAGCACTTATGAATCCCGACAGTCTTAAACAAAACCATCTTAAAACATACCGCTTTAATGTGAGTGGCATGACCTGTGAGCATTGCGCAAAATCCATTGAAGAGAACCTGCAGAATATCGAAGGTGTGCAAGCGAAAGTCTTGTTTGAAACTGAAATAGCGCAAGTAAGTACAGTAGACACAATTACGCGTGAACTTTTAGTTACCGCGATTGAAGAAGCGGGATTCAAAGTCATCGGTGAAGACCAAACAGATAGTTGCTCAGTGGCCAGTTCCTGTTCTGATGACAATCATATTAAAGACGATCAACCTCTCCACGTTGCCATAATCGGGAGTGGCTCAGGTGCTTTCGCGGCAGCAATTAAAGCAGCCGAGCAAGGTGCTAAAGTGACCATTATCGAAGCATCCGACGTCATTGGTGGTTGCTGCGTAAACGTAGGTTGTGTACCGTCCAAGATCATGATTCGGTCTGCGCATTTAGCGCAGCATCAGCGACACAATCCCTTTCCTGGGATCGACGATCATGAACCTGAGATTGACCGCAAGTTGTTAGCACAGCAACAGCAATCGCGAGTCGATGAGCTTAGAGCCGCAAAATATGAAAGCATTTTAGACAGTAACCCCGCGCTGACTTTAATTAAAGGTTTTGCAACGTTTAAAAATAATAATACTTTAGTCATTGCACAAAAGGATGGCTCAACCTCAGAGCTAGCCGCCGATAGAATACTCATTGCGACCGGTTCGAAGCCCTTTATTCCGCCCATTAAGGGCGTTAACTCTGTGCCTTACTGGACTTCAACTGAGGCGTTATTTGCTGAACAATTACCGAAACATCTCGTTGTAATTGGTTCATCTGTCGTCGCCGTTGAGCTTGCCCAGGCCTACCAGCGCCTCGGCACTCAGGTTTCCTTACTGGCGCGTCATACCTTACTTTACAGCGAAGAACCAGCGCTGGGTGAACGTTTGCAACAAGCGTTCGAATCAGAAGGAATGACTGTGCTGAATCATACGCAAGCTCAATCAGTAACCTTTGAGAATAAGCAGTTTGAATTATTACTTAATAACGGCAAGTTAACTTGTGATCAACTGCTTATTGCTGCCGGGCGTAGTCCGAATACCGATCAACTCAAACTCGATAATACCGATGTTGAAGTTGACAAACGAGGGGCCGTTATTGTCAATGCTAACCTTAGAAGCAAGCATGAAAATATTTTTGCTGCTGGAGACTGTAGCACAATGCCGCAGTTTGTTTATGTAGCGGCGGCGGCAGGTACCCGCGCAGCAATTAATATGACCGGTGGAAACGCTGAACTTGATTTATCAACGATGCCAGCAGTTATTTTTACGGACCCACAAGTCGCTACTGTCGGATTAACGGAAGCTGAAGCCAACGCAAAAGGAATAAATACCGTCAGTCGTCAATTAGATTTAGAAAATGTGCCTCGTGCTTTAGCCAATTTTGAAACACGAGGGTTTATTAAACTTGTTGTAAATGAAAATACTCAAGAATTAATTGGCGCACAAATTTTGGCAGAAAATGCGGGGGAAATAATCCAAACGGCGGCTCTCGCCATTCATAACCAAATGACAGTTGATTCGTTAGCTAGTCAACTTTTTCCTTATTTGACCATGGTTGAAGGGATCAAACTATGCGCACAGACTTTTAGTAAAGATGTCAAAGAGTTGTCTTGTTGTGCCGGGTAATAGAGTATGGGTAATAGACATAATCATTTTTTACGCTTTTTCGATAAAACTGGATCACTAAGTCTTATCGTGGCATCACTAAGTTTCGCCTCTTGTTTTCCAGCGCTGGCGGCACTCGGCGCTTCTATCGGACTTGGTTTTTTAACCTAATACGAAAGCTTTTTTCTGAACACGCTAATCCCTGTGGCAGCGTGGATCGTTTTAGTGAGTAATTTAATCTCATGGTGGTCACATCGGATTTGGTGGAGAGCAGTTATTGCCATGGCAGGTCCTGTTATGGTGTTAGCCACTTTCCATTTATTTTGGACGGACAATTGGAGTACCAATATGTTTTACTTTGCGATTGGTTTGATGCTTGTTGTATCGATTTGGGATGTTATTTCTCCCCCTAAGAAAATTTGCAAATGAATTTTCACTCGAGTGAAAGTCATTCACTGTGCCAATTCGAAGCGATGATGGCCATACCGGTTAACGCAACGCCTGCCCCTAACCAGTCCGTCTTTGTCAACTCGATGCCATCCACTACTTTAACCCAGACAAGCGCCGTTGCTATGTACACACCTCCATAAGCGGCGTATATGCGTCCGCTGGCGGCTGGGTGTAACGTTAACAGCCAGGCAAACAAAGCCAAACTCACCGCAGCAGGAATGAGTAAGTATACCGACCCGCTTTTTCTGAGCCATAAATAGGGTAAGTAGCACCCTATAATTTCAGTCACTGCAGTAATAATGAATAACCCAAAGGTAGTGAGTATTTTTATTATCATTAGTGCCCTCTCCTTTTCGCTTTCGCAATTATTTTAGAAAGTTTTGGATTTATTGGCATCGGTTTTACAGCGCTCACATTACTCCCTCCAGTATTACCTTCAGGAACGCCCTTGAGCTTTGTTAATAATGCTGCCCCAATAATCCTTAATAGTTGCCCAAATATTTCACGAGCGCTTTTTTGTTTGATGCCCCATTTGAGCATTAAGTAATGCACTTTTACATGCCAGTAGGTCGATGCTTGCCCAAGTACGTGCGCATTTTCGAGATGAGAAAAGGCTTCCTCGGGTTTTCCACTATTGAAAGCGTCAAGAGACTTTTGGATCTCTTGCTGCACATAGGGTGCTATATTTTTGGTAAAGTTTTTCATCGGATATTTTATTCCTGGCTTTTGTTTTCATCGCGGCATTGCTCGTCACTCAATTCAAGTTCAATGGTTGTATGTTCTAGCTCAAATTTACCAAGTCGTTCCGCAATGGATTGTTTAAGCTCGGCCTGTTGCTCTAACGATAGAGCGTTTTGTAAAACAAGATGCGCTGTAAGCACGTGATGCTCTCCGTCCAGTGACCACAGATGTAAGTGATGGATACTGTTTACGGCTTCGAGCTCTTTCAAATTATCATAAACAGATTTTGACAGCTCTTTATCGGGGATAGCTTGCAAAAATAATCTAATAGTGTGCCATAGGTTTTTTCCGACATTGATTAGAATATAGAGAGTGAAAAGAATCGACAGTGCAGGATCCAAAATCGGCCAGTCAGCAAAAAGAAGGACGATGGATACGATTAATACCGCGACCCAGCCCAGCACATCTTCCAGCAGATGCCAGTTTAGTACCCGTTCATTAAGCGTTTTACCTTCACTGAGTTTGTAGGCCGCTACGCCATTCACTATCACGCCCAATACCGCTAAACCTAACATGCCTTCAACAACCGGCATTTCTGGCTGCAATAGTTTTGGGATCGCTTCCGTTAAAACCCAAATTGAGCCAGCAATTAAAACTAATCCATTTATTAAAGCGCCAAGTAGCGATAAACGTCGATAACCATAGGTGAACTCTGAGTTTGAACCTTTCTCACTGACTTTACTCAAAAACCAGGCAAATCCGATAGATAAGCTGTCTCCCAAATCATGAACCGCATCCGCCATAATTGCGGTACTGTTGGTTAGTATTCCGCCGATAAACTCAATAATGGTAAAGGTGACATTGAGGAAAAATGCCCAACCGATACGGGAGTTTGCCACGTGAGAGTATGAGTGATTGTGTTGATGCATAAGAATTCCTTAAGTTTTATTATTTAGAAGAGCCTGGCCTCATTTAATAAAAACGCAGGCTCCTCCGCACTTTCAACAGCTATGCCATGTCTTTTAATTTACCTTTTGAAAACCAGGCAAACAGTACTGGTAAGACAAATAAGGTTAAAAACGTAGCCGTTACCAAACCACCAACTATCACACTGGCCAGCGGTTTCTGGATCTCAGCTCCCACACCATTAGACAGTAACATGGGGATCAGACCGAGCGCCGAAGTGATGGCAGTCATCAACACAGGGCGTAACCTTGAAACGGCGCCATCAAATGCAGCTTCCTCAACCTTTAGGCCGTCCTTAATTCGTTGATTGATGCTTTCCACCATCACGACACCATTCAGTACGGCCACTCCGAAAAGCGTGATAAAGCCTACTGAACTGGGTACCGACAGATACTGTCCTGAAATCCAGAGTGAAAAGACGCCGCCAATGACGGCCAGAGGCACATTCACCAAAATCAGCATGGCCTGGCCAACGGAACTAAAGGCGAAATAAAGCAATAAAGCGATCAAACCTAAGGATATTGGCACCACCAACGACAAACGTTTCTGCGCGCGTTGCTGGTTTTCAAACTGACCACCGATATCAACCGAGTAGCCAGTGGGGAGTACAACCTGTTCGCCTATTGCTTGCCGAATATCAGCGACAACACTGCCCATGTCTCGTCCCTGAACATTAGCTTGAATCACCACTCGGCGCTGCACATCATCACGGCGTACCTGTGGCGGTCCAGATGTAATGTCCACTTGGGCTACATCTCCCAATCGTACCCAAGCGCCATTGGGTGCCTGTAACCGCAAATCAGCAATGGTTTCACGATCCGCACGAAACCGTTCGGCAAGTCGAACATAAATGTCATATCGCTCATTACCATTAATAATTTGCCCCGCACTCGCTCCACCTAGACCTTCGCGTACCAATTGCATTACGTCGCCCACCGCCAGTCCATAGCGCGACAATGCACGTCGATTTGGCTTTACCACCAGTTGCGATTCACCGGCAATTTGTTCCATGGCCACATCTCGGGCACCTTCGATTGTTTTAACCACCGTCTCTATAGCCTGGCCTTTTTCGGCCAGCACGGGAAGATCAGGCCCAAACAATTTGATCGCAAGCTGTGCTTTAACACCGGATAACAACTCGTCAACACGGGTTGCAATGGGCTGTGAAAAGTTGAACAGTAATCCAGGGTGTTGCTCAAGTTTTTGTTCCATTAAGGATTGAAGTTCATAACGATTGTCTGCACTGGTCCATTCCGGTACTGGTTTGAGACCAATGTAAATCTCAATGTTATTGACTGGTTCAGGATCGCCGCCAATTTCGGCCCTGCCAATACGCGATAGTGCGTAGGTTACTTCTGGGAACTCCATCAGCATAGCTTCCAGTTTGGGGGCTACCTCCAATGCGGTATCTAAACTGGACGATGGCGCAAGTGTAACCCGCACGTTTATGGTCCCCTCTTCCAGTTCCGGCACAAATTCAGTACCTAACTGTGGCAGAACCAGCCCGGCAGAGACGGCCATGACAGAAGCAACAATCACCACCATTTTTCGGTTTTTCATGGCCCAGGTTAACCCTTTGCGATAGAACCGATCGAGTGGTTGTAAAACAACGCTCTCGCGTTGACGCACACCTCTTCGAAACAGGTAGGTTGCCAAAGCCGGCACGATAATTAACGCCACTAATACCGCGGAGAGCATAGCCAACATAATACTGATGGCCATGGGCTGAAACATTTTTGCCTCAACACCTTCAAAGCTGAATAATGGCATGAACACCACCAAAATAATGGCTGTGGCAAAAAATATCGGACGTGCAACTTCTTTGCCTGCTTGCTGCAGACGTAGGGCGATACCCTGACGATCACGCTCTGCATCAACCGGATCTTTGTTATTGGAAGTCACCATTGCTTGTCGATGAGCGTCATGTTCGGCATCCGGGTGGGTTAAATGTTTAAACATATTTTCAACCATCACCACAGAGCCATCCACTAACATGCCGATGGCGACGGCGATCCCACCCAGGGACATCAGATTGGCCGACAGTCCAAACCACGACATCACCATCAAGGCAATACCGATGGAGATCGGTATGGAAATCAATACCAAAAAGGTCGCGCGTAAATTCATCAGAAATAACATGAGAATCACGACGATAAAGATAAATGCCAACAACAGGGCATTGGCTACCGTCGCAACGGCTTTACTGACCAGATCGGCCTGATCATAATAAGCTTCAAAACTCACCCCTTCCGGTAGTGCCTGGTTAATTCGTTCGATCCTTGCCTTGATGCCATCAATGGTGGCTTTGGTATTGGCCCCCATTCGTTTGAGTACGATCCCCGACACCACTTCGCCAAGATTTTTCACGGTGCCATCGGCACTTTTTCGTGTCATTGTTACAGCACCTTGGCGGATCTCACTGCCTAACATCACTTGCGCCACATCGGATACGGTGATGGTGGTGCCGTCGACCGTTTTTAGCGGAACCTGACGAAGTTGATCTAACCCCTGTTTTCCATGATCCAGCCAACCGGTTCCCCGGATCACCAGTTGTTCCTGACCCCGGTTCATATACCAGCCGCCAACGTTGGTATTATTGCGTTCTAGCGCAGCCATAACGTCGTCCTGAGTCAGACTGTAGGCCAGTAGTCGGGAGGGATTCAGATTGACCTGGTACTGGCGAACTTCACCGCCAAAAGAAAGTACATCGGTCACGCCTTCAGCCGGGATTAAAAGCAGCTTAACCACCCAGTCATTCAAACTGCGCAACTCCATAGCGCCATAGCCGGCATCGGGATCAGCGACGAGCAGGTATTGGTAAACCTGACCGAGACCAGACGTATTGGGCCCCATCTCTGGCGTACCAACCCCTTCTGGGATAAGCTCTTTGGCGGCCTGTAATCTTTCAAACACAAGTTGCCGGGCGAAATAAATATCGGTGCCTTCCTCAAAAACCACAGTGACACCCGACAGTCCGGTTTTGGAAATGGAACGCACTTCTTGTACATCGGGTAGCGCATACATCACCGCTTCAATCGGATAAGTGATGAGTTGTTCCACCTCCTCTGCGGCGAGTCCGGGTGCTTCCGTATTAACGGATACTTGCACGTTGGTCACATCTGGAAATGCATCCAGATTCAGTCTGGGAATAATAAAAACGGCACTGACCGTTAATGTAATAAGGGCTAATACCACCAGCAATCGGTTGGTAACCGCCCAATCGATAATTCGATTAAACATGGTGTCTCCTACTGCTTAGTGGTTGTGTGGGTCAAAGCCGCCTTTGGCGATCTGTGAAGCAACAAAGAAAGCCCCTCGAGTGACGATTTGTGCTCCCGGCTCAATACCGGTGATTTCACGTAACGATCCCAATGCTCGACCTAACTCGACTTCCATTGGCTGAAATTCACCGTCATGATCTTCAACAAAAACGGTCCAATCCCCGTCCGCTCCTCGCATCAAAGCCGTTTCTGGAACTGCCAATACAGGTTTTTCCGTGCGAAAACGGAAATAAACTTCAGTAAACTGGCCGGAATGTAGACGGTGTTCAGGGTTATCCATTAAAAGTCTTACTGTGCGGGTACGAGTGACTGGATCGATGGTGTGTGCTTCCTGTGTAACCAAAGCGGTCATACGCGTATCTCCGGTGACGACTTCAGCCGGTGTTCCCGCGCTTAAAGTTAGCGCAAGATTGGCAGGCAGGTGAGCTTCTACCCATAGCTGTTTCTCATCTGCCAGAGCAATTAAAGATCCCCCTGCTTCAATTCGCTGGCCCTGTTCAAAATCATCGTTCAGTACTGCACCATCGATTTCGGCACGCAAAGTATATTCTCCCAACGCCACAGACTGTTGTGATGAAAGTGACTCCAGATCGGCTGTGGATAAACCGTAAGCCAATAGCGTCGCCTTGGCTTGTTCCAAGTTAGCCTTAGCGCTGATGAAACGTTGCTCGCCAACCGCTTTACGGCCGAGTTTTTGCACTCTTATCCATTCCGGTTGAGCGGTACGGTAAGCCGCTTGTGCTTGTGCAACCCTCTCGCTAAACAGAGTGACAAGAGGTTGTTCTTTTGAAACGTGATCGCCCAATGCAACATGTCGACGCAATACGACGGACGCAACCCGTGGAGAAACCCGATAGCTGGTATAACCATTGGATAGAATTTCACCAGGCGCATACAACTGATAATCAACTTTTTGGGGAGTGAGCCGGCTCACCTGAATATCCGCCAAGGTCATTTGTGCCGGGTTTAGCGATGCAGAAGCGGATTCTGAATGTTCACCATGTTCACTGCTTTGATTTGCTTCGTTGTGCTGATCTTGGTTTTCATCGTCATGATCATCGTGTTTTTCATTGTGAAGACTCTTTGATTCTTCATTGTGTTTATGCTCTGTATTTGGCGTATTCACATTTGCATCCGTCTGGTTTTTCTTAGGATGATCGTGAAGAGTCTCTTTTTCACTTTGAGGCACGTCCGAACTTGCTTTTTCATGTTTATGCTCCGCGGCATGACTTGCTGCGATTGCTACAATTGCTGAAATGACAACCGTTATAATTGATTTGTTCATATTCATTGTTCCTGTTTAATTCGTTGACGTTTTGGAAGGCATGGTCACATCCAAAAGTTGACCCGATTGCTGCAACACTTCAGTAAATGCGAGTCGCGTCTGTTTTTCTAGCTTGATACCTGCGAGAAGACTTTCGGAGCGTTGACTCAGCGCCAGTAGATAATCTGTTGTGGATAGATCACCACTTCGCCACTGGTGTTCGAGTAATTTTGCGCTATTTTCGATACGGCCCTGTACGACCGATTGCCACCGCTCATATTGCTGTTCAAAGCGTTGCCAGGCTGCCAGTGAGGCTTGCCAGTCATAACGTTGTTTGCGGTATTTCGCCTGAAAAAGAGCTTCCGCCTCAAGCGAGGTGCGATCAGCGGCTCGGGTTTCAGCACTGAAATCATTCCGCACATTGAGTGGGATGGAAAAAGTCAGCCCGATCATACTTTCACCACCATCTTGTCCTGCATTAAAACCAACGGTGGGATCCGCTTTTGCGTCGAGCCGTGTCGCTTTGGCTTTTTCTTTAAGTTCTTGCCAACGTGCATGAGCGCTCGCGACAATGGGATGTTTAAGTAAGGATTGTTCGGTCGTTGTGTTTGGCTGAGACGTCCAAAAATCATCAGGGATCCCCCCGCGCTCTGGCGACCATTGTGGCAGGAGTTCTCTAACTCTTGATTCAGACTTTTGTAATTCAGCTTCCACTTCCGCTACCTGTGCTAACTGGCGTGATAAGGATAAAAAAGTGAGTTCTGCATCAATACTGCCCAGATCACCGGCTTGCTGGCGTTTTTCTACCAGCTCAAGCAAAGCGTTAAGTTGCTGAACCTGAGACTGCGCAATAGCGGCTGCACGATTAGCTGCACGCCATTCAATCAGTGCAACTACTGCTTCGGAAGTCTTGTTCAGTAAGTGTTGCTGGAACAACGCATGTGCGACTTTGCGTAAATAATTTGCCTGTTGCTGTCTGATCCCGCGCTTGTCATTCCAGTCAATGGTTTGCTGAATACCCAACCGGTAATTATCTTCGTCACCTATTCGCTCCACGTCGGAGGATAACTCCGGATTGTAGAGTGGTTGCTCCACTGCATCGGCATTGGCGCTGGAGCCGAGCCATTGCTCTTTAGCAGCGATCACCTCAGGGTGTTGTTGTATTTGGGAGGCCAGCCAAACCTCCCATTCAGAAGGTTTTGCATGGCTAAGCAGTGGAAACGCAAGCATACAGGTGGCTAACAACAGCCGGAGAGGCCTATTAAACCGAATCATAGTGATGCTCCTGTAAAACGTGTGTGGATCGTACTTATCACTTGTTGGAAGTAAGAAAATTTGATGTTTTTTTGCAATTGCATAGGTGCCTTAAGCAGCACCAATGTAAGACCTACAGCCAACTGATCATTAACCCACGCAATAACCGTCACGCAGGCGAACGTTAACTGAGAAACACGATGTTTCTTCATAAGAATTCCTCTTTATCAAACGAATCGATTCGTCAAAACGAGCCGCTTTGACGATTACTAAAAAGTAAACTACCGATTAGCTAATAGGAGGAGGATTATCGGGAGAGCCCCGAAATGATAAGTAAATATTGAGGTAGCCAACAACCTCTTTGCCTAAATGGGCGAGCAAAGAATTATCATTAACTGTTGGGAGGAAAAGCTGAGCAACACCATGACAATGGCAGCAGTGATGGCAGTCAAAATTGTTTAGATCACTTTGTTGCAAAGCTTGAATACGAATTTTATCAGGTGTTGATTTATTACCTGACTGGTCATGAGAATGTTCAAAACTTAGATGCTCACTGCCTGATTGATGCAGTTGATGAGAGTCCACAACGGCTACAACCGATTGCACAGCAATCAGAAGAATTATTATGTATGCCAAGGCCTTGTATAACATCTCAGAGTTTCTACTTAGAAAAGAATAACGATTTAGGTGAAGTCAGTAGACTATCAAAATTGCATTAAGTTTCATAGTTTCTTCAGTGTTTGAAATATTGATAAATACTCCCAATTGAATTGATTAAACTTGAAGTTAAAATTGAGACTTCCTAAACCAATAACAATAATTTATTTATTGCTAAATAGCGTCTACTCCAGATTCCCCTGTTCGTATCCGAACCGCCTGCTCCACGTTTGACACAAATATTTTTCCATCACCTATTGTTCCTGTTTTTGCGGCTTTCTCTATAGCTCTGATACAGTTATTCACTCGATCATCGTCAATCACGATTTCAATTTTTAACTTTGGAACAAGATCGGCCAAGCTATCGCTTTCAGGGCTTAATTCAATATGTCCCATTTGATTTCCGATGCCTTTTATTTCTATTACTGTAAAGCCCTTAACACCACACGGTATGATGGCTTTGCGTACATCGGTCAGTTTAAAAGGTTTAATAATAGCTTCAATTTTTTTCATGATTTACTGCCTTTTTATCGGAACGTTTATGGTATGAGGC
>Ga0070728_10003728_pt1 | contig 16494 bp, 7 predicted proteins | sample tdDd471_FD_66723 | JGI IMG/M metagenome (GOLD analysis project Ga0070728, IMG submission 66723) | Marine sediment microbial communities from the Atlantic coast under amendment with organic carbon and nitrate - tdDd47.1 | ecosystem: Environmental > Aquatic > Marine > Coastal > Sediment | place...
CTCCCCTTCGGTGTAAGTTGGTACTGCCTCATACGAAGCGAAATTAACCGAATTGGCGTAGCGATAAAAGTTCTCATTGTCGTAGGATAGCAGAACACTGGCAGTCAATCCTTCCACATACTTATTCAGGTTAAAATCAAGCCCCAGGTTAAACTGGATGTTTCTGTTTTCCTGTTTTTTGTAGCCATACTGGTTGCCTAATCCGTATATGTTATTATTGTGTAAGAAGTTTCCTCCAAGTAAATTTAACGAGTCGGTTGGGATATGGATGGGGTATTCGTTTGGGCGATGAGAAGATAAAGCGCCAAAAAAATCCTGCGATGTGGTGTTGGTTGATCGCCGATACTCCATGCGGCCGGCGATATCCATTTTAACCGATGTGATGCTGGTAACATCAATATCCAGATTCCCCCGTATGTTGAACTTATTATATTCGGTTGGCTCTTTAATATCCTCCAGCCCACCGGTGCCTGTATAGCCCACATTGACGTAATAAGCCGCATTGTTACCTCCACCTCTGAATTGGGTAGCAATGCGTTGCATTGGCATATAGTCGTTTAAGAACATGTTGCTGAAATCGTTATTGGGATACAATACAGGAGAAGTGCCATTGCGGTAGGCATTAATGGCATCCTGTGAATAGATGGGAGTTAATCCATCATTTGTTCGGGCCCGGTTGTAAAGGGTTGCGTACGTGGCGGCGTCCAGCCATTTGGGGTCACTCGTTGGTGCCATAATGCCATACTCCATGCTAATGCTGGCATCGCGCGAATTGAGCTTACCTCGTTTGGTGGTGATTACAATTACACCATCTGCAGCACGACTACCATAAAGCATTTTCGCTGTAACATCTTTAAGTACCTCTACTGTTTCTATTTCTTCGGGAAGCAGGGCGTTGGCATCACGTTCAAAGCCATCTACAATTATCAAAGGCTTATTATTGCCAATGCCGCCTAAACCTCTGATTGATAAAGTTGGGGCATTCCAGCCGGGCGTACTGCTTTTTTGAGTTGAATACAATCCGGCGACCCTACCTGCCAATGTATTAAGCATTGAAAGATCGGGGTAACTTAACAGGTCATCACCATCAACCACCGATACGGCACCAACAACTTTGTTTTTTTCCATTTCGGCAAATGGCAATTGTACCTTGTCATTGGGCAGAAAAAGAGGAGTAACAGCGGTTAATATGATTGTTTGTTCAGGTAATCCTTGGCTTAGTTCATAGGTCAGCGGCTCAAATCCCATTGCCGAAATATGGATGATGTCGTCAGCCTGAACATTTAACTCAAACTGTCCTGCGGAATTAGTATTAACCACTTTAGCCTTGTTGAAAATACGGACGATGGCATTGGCAACAGGGTGGCCTTCCTTATCGCTGATTGTTGAACTAATGGTGATGCCATTATCCTGACCCCAAGTGGTCAAAGGGTTTAATAACAACATAATAGTCAACAGCAGCAAAGGCATCGCCATGTTTTTTATGTTAGAATATATTATCTTCATTTCTTTTGTTTTTATTCAATGGTTTTGAATTACAACCAGCCCGGATTTTGTTCAAAAGCTGCTGATAAGAAGTTATCATTCTTAGGAACGGGGTACCAATAGTTACGTTCTGTAAAAGTGGCCTGGTAAATATCGTCAAGCAAAACGGCATCATAGGTGAATGAACCGTCACCGTTTTTAATGATATGTGCTCTTTTAAGGCCTTGCATAACATCAATGGCAGTCATCCAACGGCGCAAGTCATGACTTCTTTGATTCTCGAACATCAGCTCTACAGCACGTTCATTTCTGATACGTTCCCTAAATGCTTCTTTAGATGTGGTGTACATGCTATTTACATCTGGCATTTGTGCACGCCTGCGTATGGTATTAATTGCTTCAACAGCCGTTAGGCTGGTGCCAGGCACAGCTCCTTCAGGCCCATAGGCTTCATTGGCTGCCTCTGCAAAATCCAGGTAAGCTTGTGCCAGTCGGTAGTTGATCCATGGTTTGTACCAACCCTCCCAGTCGTTTTCCTTATTATTAGCACTAAAGGGCCAGAATTTGCGGATCATGTAGCCGCCACGGGGTGTTCTTTTTCCTCCTACTTTATCCAACGTAGGGTTATCGGCACCTCCAATATATGGCTCAAAAGTAAATTCAGTTGTTCCTTTTTGGGCGACCACATCACCATTTACATAGATGTTTTTTCTCAGCCTCGGATCCCTGTTTTCATAAGGGTTTTGCGGATCATAAGTGTCGTCGTCATTAATTGCTAATCCATTAATGGTTTCATATTTATCAACAGCGTTTTGAGTTGGTGAGTCAAAAAACTGGAAGCCGCCAAAGCGATGGCTGGGCGGACCAACTTTCATATCGCCTTTTTCGCGTGTTTTAAAGTTCACATAGATAATGGCTTCGTCAGAAACAGGTTTTGTTTTACTGTACCAAATGTCATCATACTCATTGAGGCTGTATAGGCGGTAAATGCCTTTTTGTTCCATCTCAAATAGCTTTATGGCATTGGCACAAAGCGCCTGGCAGTGATCGATATTATACTCATGTCCGGTTTCAGGGTTCATCAGTGGGCTGGCGGCATAAAGCAAAGCCAGGTTTTTACCGGCATATGCCATGCCCTTATTGGCGCGGCCTAATTCGTTGAGCGGCCACACTTCGGGCAGTAAAGCAATGGCCCGGTCAAATTCTTCTAATAACCAATCATTTGATTGCTGATAGCTCAGCCTGGGTAAATCCAAATCATCAGCACCACCAAAAGTCTGGTCAATAATGGGCATGCCACCATAGCGGATGATTACCTGCATGTAATACCAGGCCCTGAAGTAATGAATTTCGCCTTTAAGATGGCGCTTTTGTTCTTCAGTGGCATCTGTTAATACATCAAAATATTCCAATGCGGTATTGGCCACACGAAGGCCCTGCATGGCATTGGCCAAAACGGGCGATTCTTTTCCGAAGTCTTTATTGTTTTTTGCTTTGTAGCCCAGTTCATAGGTTTGCGCATAATCAGCCGCCTGCCAGTTGTCGCCTTTCTTATATTTAAAGGAGTCCATCCAGCTGGTGTTGGTGGTGGCTGCCTCATCGGAATTGGCACAGGGCAAGCCTCTGTGGAACCACTCAAAATAGTCTTTCCTGAGAAAATACAGGTAGTCGGTGTATGAGCGGAAGGATGCAAAATCGCTCAATACCACATTGATATCTACTTCCTGCTCAGGAGCCTTGTCTAAATAGTCATCACAGGCATTTATGCCAAGAGTAGCTATTAAGATGAGTATATAATGTAATCTCTTCATAATTTTCAGTTTTAAAATCCAACTCTTATACCTGCATTAAATCGCCTCACAATGGGATAGAGGTTAGTCGTTCCCTGCTCAGGATCAATGCGATTGTCAAAGTCTGTAAATGTTAGCAGGTTGTTGCCACTCAGGTAGAATTGGCACTTTTTCATTCCTAATAGACTTTGGGCAATATTTTTTGGTAATTCATAACCAAATTCGGCCGACTGCAGGCGCACATAGCTGGCATCCCGATAGGTGTATTGGCTGGTTTGCATGTTATGTTTATTATCTCCCTGAACATGCAAAGCCGGGTGAGTGGCTGTATTAGCGGTTTCGGGTGTCCAGCGGTTAAGACTGTGCGCAAATGTCATGGTTGCATCGTTTTGAAATTCCCATAGCATTGTTCCCGGCATGTTGTGGTAAATGCCTTTGGCACCCACCAGCATAGCTGTTAGGTGAAAACCTTTGTATTCCAGTCCCAGGTTAATGCTTGAGGTCCAGTTGGGATTGCTCTGGTATTCCATGGGCACCTTATCCACATCGTTGATAATACCATCTGCATTGTAATCCAGGTAGGCTAAGTCTCCGGGAATATGTGTGCCCGACCATCCCGATTGCGGCATGTTGTAAAGGTCATCCCACGAGTTATAGAAACCATTAGTGAGCAAACCATTGGTTGTGTATATTGGCTTGCCTGCGTATTTCTGGTATTCTGGTGTTCCTGCCGGATCGCCGCGTTCAACAATTCTGTTCTCAGAAAAAGCGACAATTCCCGTTACCCAATATTTAAGGCCAAAAGATGTATGGTTGCGCCAGGTGGCTTCAAATTCAAAACCTTGCGATTTTGACTCTCCTACATTGCTAATGATTTTTCCATCAATGCCGGCCCAGCTAGGCATAAATAGTTCACTGAGAATGCCTTCTCGTTTCTCTCGGAATATGTCAAAGGTCATCGATAGTTTTTTAAACATATCTAATTCTATCCCCAGGTTTTGCTTGTAGGCAATTTCCCAGAATGCGAACTTGTTGTTGGCTCCCGATGTTACATAGAAGTTGTTAATCGGATTAACAGGATCTCCAAAATACAGAATGCGGTTACCATTTACCGTTTTAGGTTGTGGCGTGATTTCCCAATTAAATTTTAAAGGGCTATAGGCTTTATAGCTGCCACTCTCGCCCCACGAATACCGTATCTTAAGCTTATTAATAAAGTCAAAATTCTCTTTGATAAAGCGTTCTTCAGAGATCATCCAGCCAACAGCTCCTGAAAAGAAATCTTCTTCACGGTAATCTGGGTGAAACCAATTGGTACTTGATATGGAGCCATTGATTTCAAGCATGTATCGTCCGTCGTAACCATAGGTGGTTCGGCCAACATGACTCATATACCTGTCGGGGAAAGAAACCCCGTTTTTGGTTTCTTCTCTCAGAGTTAGCAAAAGACCTGTTACGCTATGTTTTCTAAAGTCACGGATATAATTAAGGCTGGCATCATGGTATAACTGCCTGTTATAGGTGCCCATTTTTTCATCTCCATATGAGATTGGCTCTTCATAAAAATCCATATCGGGCCAACGGATGAAAATACCGTTGTTGTAATCCTCTCTTGAACCATAGAAATACCGATCGACCGTTTTATTGATTTTGCGGCTGGTTTTTGTTTTGTTTGTGTATGACACACTCGCTTTGAATGACAAGCCTTTTGTTATGAAATCCAGCTTTTGGTCAAACTTAAAATCGGCAAATATATCGTTCTGGTTAACAATGTTTGCACCTTCGTGATTCAGGCGGATATACATGTTTTTGGCATTCTGAAATGAAGGATCTTCACCCATTTGCCCATTTTCATAATAAAGTGGGTACAGGCAATTGGGTGTTGAATAAATGCGCCTGAAGAATTCATTTTTTGAATAATCGCTGTTGCCGGCACCCACACCGCCTGGGCGTGTTTGCTTGCCAATGATGCCTCCCAGATTAATGGATAACTTGGTGATTTTGGTAATATTGAAGTCGAAATTACTTCTGAAATTGTATTTGGTGTAACTAAAACGAGGATCGTATTCAGGCTGCTTCTCAGTTTTAAAAATATCGCCTTCGTGCGTAAAGCCAACAGAGGTAAAATACTTCATAAATTGATTTCCACCTGATACATTGAGGTTGGCGTTCTGGCTCCATCCCAAATTGCGCATGAGTTCTTTTTCCCAATCAATTTCAGGATAGAAATAAGGATCTGCCTGGTTTTGCCACATGGCTATTTCCTGCTCGGAATAGAGGCCGGTGTAATTATTACCATTCATTCTGGCCTCGTTGTGCAAACGCATTGATTGGGCATGCGATGGAATCGAATAATCCGATGTCATTTGCTTGGCTGTAACATTGGCCGTGAAATTGATACGGGGTTTTGAATCACTACCTCTTTTAGTTGTGATGAGGATAACACCATTGGCTCCACGCACACCAAAAACTGCGGTAGCAGAAGCATCTTTTAATACCGAAATGGATTGGATCTCATTGGGGTCCACCTGGTCATATGAACGTTCAATGCCATCGACCAATACCAATGGCGCATTTCCATTCCAGGATGATGTTCCGCGAATGGTAATGCTCGTTGTGGCATCACCGGGTTGTGATGAGTTTTGCAGGGTAACTACGCCGGGTAAAAGGCCTGTTAGAGCTTCTCCTACACTGGTAACTCCCCCTGTTTTTAAGAGTTCTTCGCCCCTGGCTTGTGTAATTGAACCAACAACGGTTTCTTTCTTTTGAACGCCAAAGCCAACCACCACCACATCATCTAGTTGACTGACATCGGGTTGCATGTTAATGGTGAAGAATGTTTGACCATTGATTGGAATCTCTTGCTTTGTGTAGCCAATAAAGCTGACTACCAAAACGCCATCTGCCGGCAGGTTCAGTTGAAATGAACCATTAATGTCAGTAATGGTACCTGAGGCACTGATATTACTGGCATTTTTGAGCAGAACAGTGGCACCAATCAGTGGTGCTCCATTCTCATCCAATACTTTACCTTGGATCTGGATGTTTTGTGCTTTAACAGTAATTAGCTGCATACACAAAAGCATCAACAGAAATAATTTTCTACTCATAAATTTGAATTTAAGTTCTCTGAAATTGATATTCAGAACCAAAATTAGAGAGCTCAATTCGGGAGTTATAAATACTAACCACAATAGCACTTTCATGTGTTAAAAGTTATTAAAACAAGTTGATTATAATAACCATACATTTGGTGCTTAATTGTTTTTAATGATCAGTTGTTTAGTGTTTTACGGGTTTGTGTGTTTTTACAGGAAAGTTCAAATTTGTTTGTTAAAATCCTTAATAAACGGCAGTGGTAAGTGCCATCTAAAGGCATAATACGCAACAATCAGATTAAGGCATTTGAAAACTATTGGAATCACAAGAATTTTCCGGTAAATCTCGGAAGGTTCTTGTGATTTAAATTCTCTATTTTATTACAGAGCCATTGGGTTTCCATTGGTAAGTTTTGCCTTTGTTAAAGGTTTTTAAATCGCGTTTGCATGGCCATTTTGTTATAAGTTTTTTGCCAAATGTGCGTTCGGCAGGCAACCCGCTTGCTGTTGCTTTTTGCCACTCCAGGCAAGCAATTGTCATTTCTTCCACTTCACTCTGAAACTTTTCACTTTTGGCAAGGTTAATCGATTCCATCGGATCAACTTTTAAGTTATATAGCTCAAGTCCGGAGTTAAGCCATAACAACTTATAGTTGCCCCTTTGCATGGCGATTTTTTCGGTGTGCATCCAAAATATGTCACGTTCTTCGAGCTTGGTGTTGGCAACCAGACATTCTTTAAGGCTAATGCCATCGGTTTTTAGCTGATGGTTATACTTGATTTTCGTAAAATCAAGTATGGTTGGTAATAAATCCATGGTTAGCATTTTGTTGGTGTTAACGGCGGGTTGTATCTCACCTTTCCAATAAAAAACAGTTGGTACTTTGATGCCGCCCTCGTATAGCTGCCCCTTATGTCCTCGGGTATGACCATTTACCTGGCCATTATTAACCCCTGTTTTTTCACCACCATTATCAGAGGTGAAGATGATTAAAGTATTTTCTTCCAACTGGTACTTTCGAAGGGTTTCCATAATCATGCCAACTCCATCATCCATTGATTTTACCATAGCACTGTAGCGCCTCATGTATTCTTCTTTTGGAAATAGATGATCGACCTTGTAAGTATAAAAATCATCTGTGCGTAAGGGTAAGTCATCAGGGCCTTGCATGGGCACATGCACTGCTGCTTCGGGCAGGTAAATGAAGAATGGGTGCTCATGTTCCTTTTCGATAAAATCAACAACCGCCTGGTTTAGAAGATCAGTTACATAACCATCAGGATTTGCTGGTTGATGATTCACAAACCAATCTACTTCGCTTTCGGTGTTGTGTTTTGAAATAAAGTCAATGTTGCCGTCAAGAAAGCCCGTAAACTCATCAAAATTATGCGCTTTGGGTTGAAAGTCCTCTCCTGAACCAAGATGCCATTTCCCAAAAATACCCGTTTTATATCCGGCTTCTTTCATTATAACAGGCAGCGATGGATTAGTTTGAGGATCAAAACCAATTGAATCGACACAATGAAAATAGATGTGATCAAGCCCTACTCTTTGCTGGTAACGACCAGAAAATAAGGCAACCCTGGTTGGAGAACACACGGTGCTGTTTGCGTAAAAATTAGTGCATTTTACGCCTTTGGCTGCCATCTTATCCAGGTTGGGCGTTGAAATGCCTTCGCCACCAAAGCAGCTTAAGCCTGCATAGCCAAGGTCATCGGCCATGATCACAATAACGTTCGGTTGTTTGGTTTTATGGCTTGGTTCGCATGCGTTTAATATGAACCAAGCCGCTAGTAATGCATAATAAATAAACTTCATAAACCTATTTTATCCAGTTGATTGATGCTGATTTAAGCTCTTGTGAATTGGTTCCGATATGGATGTTAAATAATCCACTTTCCCAATCATATTTCAGTTCACTGTTGTAGAATTTCAAGTCCTCAGAGGTGATGGTGAACTCAACTGATTTAGTTTCACCTGGTTTGAGGTATGTTTTTTTAAAACCTTTTAACTCCTTAACGGCCCTTGAAACTGACGCTGCCGGATCCTGAATATATAGTTGAACCACTTCTTCTCCTGCAAGCTTTCCTGTATTTGTCACCTCAATTGAAGCCTTAAGTTTTACATCTCCTTTGAGTTGTTTTTTACTAAGTAGAATGTCGCCATATTTAAATGAAGTATAACTGAGGCCATAACCAAAGGGATAGAGCGGTGTATTCGGCACATCAAGGTATTTGGTGGTGAATTTATGGTCAGGATCTAATGGGCGCCCTGTGTTCCTGTGGTTATAATAAATAGGTATTTGGCCAACATTTCTTGGAAAGGTCATGGTGAGTTTACCTGCAGGGTTGTAATCGCCAAATAATACATCGGCTATTCCGTTGCCTGCTTCAACGCCTGCGTGCCATGTTTCCAATATGGCTGGCACGTGCTCATTCTCCCAGCTTAAGGTTAATGGGCGTCCGTTACACAGGACTAAAACCACAGGTTTGCCGGTTTTAAGTAATGCCTTTAGTAAACGTTTTTGGCAATCCGGAAGGTTGATGTTGGAACGACTAGCTGCTTCACCAGACCAGGCACGTGGTTCTCCCAAAACGGCCACAATAATATCAGATTTTTGGGCTGTTTTAATTGCTTCATTAAGAAGGTGCTCTGATTGTTTTGGGTCTATGGTTATTTTTGCTGCGTTTTTATTTTTATGCTTACGATTGACATTCAACAGGTAATCATCTTCGGTAAAAAAGGCTCCTTGAGCATATTCCACTGTGTTTTTTTTGCCTGCCGCATTTTTAATACCTTCCAATATTGAAATGATTGGTGTTGTGTCGCGGGTGGCAGCCCAGGTGCCAAGCATGTCTATTTTGGAATGTGCCAAAGGACCTACCACGGCGATTCGCCCATTTCTCTTAAGTGGTAGCACTTGCCCTTCGTTTTTCAGTAATACGCATGAGCGGGCCGCCAGTTCTCTTGCTTTAGCTTTATGGTTGTCGCATAATAATACCTGCTTAGCTCTATCTTTGTCATGATATTGAAAAGGTTTATCGAACAAGCCCAGTTTGTATTTGGCTTGCAGTACCCTTCGGCAGGCCAAATCAATTTCATGCTGGCTTATTTTTCCATCTTTAAGCGATTGACTTAGGGTGCCCACAAACAGTTGACCGACCATGTCCATGTCAATACCTGCTTTTAAAGCCTGTATAGCTACTTCCTCTTCGCTGCCAAGGCCATGGTAAACCATCTCGTTGATGGCTGTAAAGTCGGTGACTACAAACCCTTCAAAACCCCATTGTTCGCGCAATAATTCTGTCATCAGCCAGCGGTTACCTGTAGCTGGTACCATTTCAACCACGTTAAATGCACTCATGGCCGAACCTGCTCCCTCGTCAAAGGCAGCTTTATAACATGGTAAATAATCCTGAAACATACTAATTCTGCTCATGTCAACTGTATTGTAATCGCGCCCGGCCTCTGATGCGCCGTAAAGGGCAAAGTGTTTAACACAAGCCATAATCGTATTGTCGGCCGATAAATCATTGCCTTGATAACCCCTTACATAAGCTTGTGCAATTAAGGAACCTAACCAAACATCTTCACCCGCTCCTTCGGCTACGCGTCCCCAGCGAGGATCACGACTGATATCAACCATGGGCGAATAGGTCCAGTTAATGCCATCGCAACTGGCTTCAATGGCCGATATGCGAGCCATTTGTTCTATGCGCTCCAGATCCCACATGCAAGACATGGCCAATGGAATGGGGAATGTTGTTTTATAGCCATGGATAATATCGCGCCCGGTTATGACTGGAATGCCTAATCTGGATTCTTCAACTGAGGCTTTCAGGCTATTGTAGCCACCTGAAGCACCTATGAGACCTTGTTTAATGAATTCAATTTTGCCTTCACCCTCAGTAATAACCGGCAAATTTCCTACGCCGGATGATAAGTTAAGCTGACCGAGTTTTTCGGTCAACGTCATCTGATTCATTAAAGAATCGATAAACTGATTCATCTTATCCTGTGCTGATAGCGACAAGTGAAAAAATGCCAGAAGAATAATTAGTAGTTTCTTCATTTTGTTTTTTAGGATGAATATATGTGTAATGGTATGGTGAAAAACAATTGCTGACGCAGTATAAGTTTCAATTCCTTTTTAATAAGCTTTTCAGGACTTAATATTACCCATACAGGATAAGAGTGGATTTATAATTCCCTTGTTTGATAAGGATTGTATGATGGTTGCTTGTGTGATTTAATAATTGAAAAATTTGCTTTTGTCATGTTCTGTTTGGCTCAATACATGCCAACTTGAGCTTGGTTGTTATAATTATTTGTCCGACAGCAACTCCTTATTAACCTTGATTGATTCAACTTTAACCCGAATTAAAGAAGTCATTCTTTTATTTCGTGATTTATTAATTGGTTTTAAGTAGCGGCTAATGTGACTATTTAATGATTCTATATCAATTGCAATTGTTAGTCTGAATTGATTGAGTTTTTAAGGGTGTTGTATTGATATCCGCAAATGCTGATTTATAAATGGTTGTTTTCTCGATTTGTAGAAAATCTGCTTAATATGGGTTTTAATTCTTAAAGGTAAATCGGAGGTAAGGCTAATTTAATGACACAAAATATGCGGGTACTCGCATGGAGTCGCCATGTTTTCCGTTTAAAATAGGCTTGTTTTACTTGCTTGTAAAATTGGTAGACCAATTGTAAATGTTAAAATTGTCTATTTTTTTTCGATCTAAATAATGCCTGCAACCATAGGGTTTATAAGGTTTATAAAATAGTTAATCAGTGGTTTAGCTGATGTTATTGGTGAAATATTAAGTGTTAAAATTTGTTGGATAAAAAAATAGTTCATAAATTGGTCAACCAATTAGATGGTGGAGCAGTGGTTTGGAAATCCAAATTGTCAGTTTAAGAATCTAATTGGTTATAAATGAGCCCAAGTTTTATGAAACAAGTAACAAATAGAAATTCTAAAGTTGGTGGTACTTACTATTCTGTTTATGCACTAGGTGGTCGAATGGGTATTGCCATACTAGCGTTAATGCTTTCATCTGTGTTAACTGCAAAAAACTACAGGGTTTCATCAGCATCCGAACTTACTGCCATTTCCAGCTCATTACTTGCTGGTGATACAGTTAAATTAAGTACGGGCACCTGGCAAAATGAAAAGTTAATATTAAAAGCAAGCGGCACACAGCAGGCTAATGTTGTATTAACAGTTGAAGAAATAGGGAAAACCATTTTAAGCGGAACATCGCAATTAAAACTTTCAGGTGAATACATTACGGTTGATGGCTTGCGATTCGAAGGTGGGTCATTGGAAAGTGGTGCTGTTATTGAATTTAGAAAGAGTTCCTCTGATTTGGCCCATAATTGTCGTTTAACCAATACTACTATTCTAAATTATAACCCATCAGATAAGGATGTTGATTACAAATGGGTATCGGTTTATGGAACAAACAATCGCGTCGATCATTGTCATTTCGAGGGTAAAACCCATTCGGGGACAACACTGGTGGTATGGCTTGGCGATGAACCTAACCATACTCAAATTGATAATAACTATTTTGGTGCCCGACCCGATTTAGGTTATAATGGTGGCGAAACCATTCGCATTGGCACCAGCACCAATAGTATGAAAGATTCACGCGCCATTGTTGAGCATAACTTATTTGAAGCCTGTGATGGCGAAATTGAAATCATCTCTAATAAGTCGTGTTTTAATACATACAGGTACAATACCTTTCGGAATAACAACGGTTGCTTAACACTGCGCCATGGAAATGATTGTGAGGTATATGGCAATTATTTTATTGGTGAAAACAAGGCTTCGGGTGGAGTGCGTATTATTGGCGAGCGCCATAAGGTTTATAACAACTATTTTGAACACTTAAAAGGCGATGATTACCGATCGGCAATTTGTATTATGAATGGAGTGCCTGATTCGCCTCTGAACAGATATTTCCAGGTTAAGGAAGCACTTGTCGCTTATAATACCATTGTTAACTGCGAAATGCCGATAATCATTGGAGCCGGTAAAGATTCTGAAAAATCATTGGCACCAGTGGATTGCGTTATTGCGAATAATGTGGTTGACGCTACCTCTGGCAACAAAAACATTACCATTGAAGATGAACCGGCAAACATGCTGTGGGAGGGGAATTTTATTAATGGAGATAAAGATGATGAGCCAGTAGCTACAGGGATTAGTTTTGGTAATCCACTCTTGGCTAAAGTAGCTCATATGTGGCGCCCCCAAACAGCAAGCCCCATATTAAATAATGCTGTTGGCGATTACGATTTCATTACGAGTGATATAGAGCAAGATGATCGGGCTTCGTTAAAAACATCAGGTTGTGATAATGCAACCGTTAATGCAGATTGGCATCCACTAAATAAAGAAGATGTGGGCCCATATTCTGAATTAAAAGCGAATACTTCCATTACTAAAATAGAGGAGGTAAACGACATGGTTGAGCTGCGCATGTATAACGGACGTTACCTGTTTCAACTTTTAAATAACAAATATGAGCCGGTAAACTATTGGGTAAGTGACCTTAGTGGCCGCACCTTGTCAAAGGGTAAAATCGAAAACGAATTGAGTTTGTTGACTGAAAAGGACAAAATATATGTTGCTGTATTTATTTCAGACAAAAAGTACATTCAACAATTTAAACTCATAAATCAACTAAGAAATTAATACCATTGAATCAATTAATTATAAATCTAGAGTTATGGAAATGAATCAAAAGAAAAGGCTTTCACCTTCAGATGTTTTTCGAGTCACAAAACTATTTATTGTAGATAAAGGCATGCTAATGAAATTTCAGTGTTACGAAACAGGCGTTTCATTGATTTAGTATGTTAATTACAAATACGAATGATGATAGCAGCCGTAGAGGTTGTTATAAAAATTCAGTTTTGTAATGCTTAAATTCTATTGTAGAAAACTGGTTGTGTGCACGGTGGATTTTAAGTAATTTTGGTTGACCAGTTATTGGAATGGCAGATAAAAAAAATATAACAATGGAATTACTAGAAAATTTCGAAACAATACAAGTTGAAACTCCGGTTGATAAAATTATACGTCAAATACGAGGACTTATCATAGCAGGTTATTTAAAACCAGGCGACAAACTGCCCTCGGAACGTAAATTATCTGAAAAACTTGGAGTGGGTAGAACGTACATTCGCGATGCCATCAAAAAGCTTGAATTCCTGGGTATTTTAAATACCTTGCCTCAAAGTGGAGTGGTTATTAATGGTGTTGATATTTCGGCCATGGAAGGCTTGCTCTCAAACGTTATGAAAATTGAGAAGCCAGATTTCTTTTCATTGGTTGAAACGAGGGTGATGATGGAAAAGTTTTCGGTACAGCAGGCTGCCATGCGTCGTACCAATGAAGACATTATGAAACTGGAGTATGCTTTAAAAGCATACGAGGAGAAAATCAAAACAGGTGTTCCTGCAGAAAATGAAGATTTTGCATTTCATTTAAAAATTGCTGAAGCGGGCCATAATTCAGTAATAAAAACGATGATGCTGATAATTTTACCAGATATCCTGAAGATTTATCGCAGAGAAAATGTTTGTGATGATTCGAAGTTTGAAAAAACGGTTAATGAGCATCACAGGATTTTGGAAGCGATTAAAAATCAGGACATAGATGCATCCGATCTTTATATGACACAACACCTTAAAGATGTATTGAAATTTAGTCAATCCAAATTATAAATAAGAAACAATGATATCAGATTCAGGATAAAAAAATAGTGCGCTTGCACGCACTATTTAACAACAATACAATTTTCTTGGAAGAATCTCTTTTTCAACCTAGTAACTTGGAACTAATAGGTTGTTTGGAGCCCGTATTGTGTTTATGCAAAGCTAATAAAATTCTATTTTTTCTAATGCCAGATTCGTGCTGATAGATGTTAAATATTAATAAATCGGCACTTATCAATGAAAAAAATCAAACGATGAAAAGGAAAATCCTATTATCAATATTAATGGTTGCAGGTATGTGTACCTCGTTAATGGCTCAGGTGGCCGTAACAGGTAAGGTGACAGATGCAGCCGATGGTTCACCTATTGTTGGGGTAACTATTATCGAAGAAGGAACCACTAATGGTACAATTACCGATATTAATGGTAACTACAATATTTCAGTTACGAATGAAAACAGCGTTATAATCTACTCATTTATCGGTTATGCTGAACAAGAGCTAACAGTTGGTTCACAAACCACCATCAATGTTGCCATGAAAACAGATATGGCCGATCTTGATGAAGTTGTTGTGGTTGGTTATGGTGTGCAAAAGAAAAGTCACCTCACAGGAGCGATTTCTAAAGTTGTGAATGATAATCTTGAAGAAATTGCCACAGCACGTGTTGATGAAGCTTTAGTTGGTCAAATTTCAGGTGTTAACATTCAGGCTACAGATGGTGAGGCAGGTACTGCACCCACAATTCGTATTCGTGGAACAGGTTCAGTAAGTGGTAGTTCTGATCCACTTGTTGTTGTTGATGGTATTGTTGTTGATTCAGATTACCTGGGTAACCTGGATATGAATGATATTGCATCCTTTGAAGTTTTAAAAGATGCTGCTTCGGCTGCTATATATGGTTCAAGAGGTGCCAATGGTGTGATTATGATTACATCCAAACAAGGAAAATCAGGTAAAACCAAATTCAATTATAGTGGTTATTATGGATTTAAAGAAGCCCATCAAAGTGATGATTACTACTTTTCAGTTGCTGAAACTGCTGCAGCTGAAGAAGCCGCAACTGGGACTTTATCTGATCGAACTCGTTACAAGCAATTAATCGGAGTTGACAGAGATTGGCAAGATGTTATTTTTGATGGTGGTACTATTCAAAGTCATTCTGTTAGTGCGCGTGGAGGAAATGAAAAAACGAAGTTTAGTACTGCTTTCAGCTATTTGCACGATGAAGGTGTGCTATTAACAGATGATTATAAAAGATATAATTTTAAAGTCAAATTAGATACAAAGGTTACTGATCGGTTTACGATGGGAATCAATTTAAATCCATCTTACTCGGATAGAAGACGATTTGACGGATCAACACATGATATCTTACGTCAGCCACCATGGTTGCCTGTTTATCACGATGAGCACACCATTCAATATGTCGATAGAAATACATACCCTGATGTACAGGTAGGTGATTATGCACATCAGCGTCATTTTGATAACTACATGCTTGATGGCAATGAAGTGGATATTAGTAATACTTCAAATGTAAACCCGGCTGCTAAAGTATTAGAACGAGATTATACTTATAAGAAGTTCAAAATGTATGGTAATGCTTATTTTAAGTATAAAATAACAAAGGGTTTAAATTTTAAAACCACAATTGGAGGTGATTTCCAAAATACAGATGTTAGAAGATGGCAAGGACCTCTTGGTCATAGAAATGGTGCCGATAACACGCAGTTAAGAGAGTATGGCGAAAATAGAATTCACCTGGTAAATGACAATTTCTTTGACTACAATAAGAAATTTGGAGATCACAGCATTAACGCCATTCTTGGTATGTCGGTTGAGACATGGGATACAGAGTTTTATGATGTTTCAGGAACAGATTACACGTTTGATTATATTAAAACCATTAGTGCTGCAGGTACTATAAGTGCAGCTGAGTCTGGTCAATACGAAGAGCGTTTATTATCGTTCACAAGTAGGGTAAATTATGCTTACAAAGATAAATATTTGGCCTCAGCAAGTTTCAGACGTGATGGTAGTTCACGTTTCGGTTCAGACACTAAATACGGTAACTTTAGTGCATTCTCAGTCGGATGGAGATTAACTCAGGAAGATTTCTTGAAGGATAACCCTATTATTAATAATTTGAAGCTGAGATTTAGTTACGGTGTTACCGGTAACAATGCAATTGATGCAAGCACACCTTATGAAGAGCACTATCCTTATTTAGCATTGATGGAAACTTCTACGGCTGTTGTTAATGGAACTGCAGTTACGGGTTTTAATCCTATCAATATTGCCAATCCAAATTTAGGATGGGAAAAGTCTGTAGAATATAACCCTGGACTAGATTTTACCTTATTTAATGGTCTGCTTTCAGG
>Ga0070728_10003729_pt1 | contig 16486 bp, 12 predicted proteins | sample tdDd471_FD_66723 | JGI IMG/M metagenome (GOLD analysis project Ga0070728, IMG submission 66723) | Marine sediment microbial communities from the Atlantic coast under amendment with organic carbon and nitrate - tdDd47.1 | ecosystem: Environmental > Aquatic > Marine > Coastal > Sediment | place...
GGCCATGAACACCCAACCGAAGGCGCGCACGCCGTAGAGGGCGTACTGGCCGGCGGTGCTCTCGACGCTCCAGACGATGCCGGTCATCGGTTGCCACCAGACGAACATCGCGGCGAAGCAGACGCAGGTTGCAAGCACGTAGGTCTGGCGTTCCATTGACGCGGGGATGTACTGCGTCCACCAGCGCTTGAACGCCGGGCGCGCCATGATCGAGTGCTGCAGGCCGAACGCGCCCAGCAGCGCGAGGTTGATGCCGAGGGCGGCGGGCCAACTCATTGCCGAGGCGGGGCCGTCGATCGTCTTCGGGACGCCGAAGCCGCAGAGGAACCCGATCGCATAGACCAGCGTCGCCGCAAAAATGGCGTAGACGACGACTCCGTAGGCGGTGCCGGCCATTCGATAGGCAGTGCTGGTGGTACGAGTTTCGGACATCGGTGTGGGCAAAGTGGCTGTGGTCATCGAACTTCCTCCTGTTGGAGGAGAAAACACGTCTGGTGCGCTCGAACCGCAGCGATTTCCTCAAGTTTCGCGGGATTCGCCGCCGATGGCCAAGGAATCATGCTGCGTTTCGTTGCTCTCCCCCTGGTTCTCCTCTTTGCGGCCCCGGCGGATCCCGATCCCGAAAGCGCGTTCCGGGAGATCGTCGCCAACCTGCGCAAGCAGGACCTGCCGGCCGTCTGGGAGGCCCTCGCGCCCGAAGCACAGACCCTGATGGGCCGCGGCCTGCGGAAGAAGATGGGCGCCAAGGACGATGCCGACATGCGTGAACTCGTCAAGGCGTGGCAGGCGAAGGTGGGCACGGGGGCCGACAGCCCGCTGCAGATGCTCTCCAAGCTCAAGGTGACGATCGACAAGGTCGAGCGCAAAGGCAAGGAAGCGGTGTTGAGCGTCCGCACCGACACGCCCGGGCTCCCGCGGAGCGGACTGGTCGTGATGGTCGAGCACAACGGCAAGTGGCGCCTCAAGGACATCAAGCAGCCCGGCGCAGGCAACGCCGAGGCGCGTAGCCAAAAAGCGAACGGGATCGCCGCGCTGGCCACGCTGCGCAATCTGGTCTCGGCGCAGGCGCAGTTCCAGGCCGTCGGCGTGGTCGATACGAACCAGGACGGCACAGGCGAGTACGGCACGCTCGCCGAAATGGCGGGTGTCGCGGTCCTGCGAGGCAGTAAGAACAAGATGGCGCCGCCCGTCCTGACTCCCTTGTTCGGGCAGTCGAAGAACGGCAGGATCACGCGCAGCGGCTACCACTTTCGCCTCTACCTTCCCGGGAAGGGTGGCACGGCCGTCAATGAGAAGGACCCGGCCGCGAAGATCGACGGAAGGCTCGCCGAAGTCGTCTGGTGCGCGTACGCGTGGCCCGTGAAGGCCGGCACGACCGGAACCCACGCGCTGTTCATCAACCAGATGGGAGACGTCCTCACGACTCCCGCGGGCAGCTACAGCGGCGAAAACGAGCCCTCTCCCTACGCGGCGTTCCCCCCGACCGCGGACGGCAAGCCGGCAAAGTCGATCACGGGCGACGTCATGCCCGGCAAGAAAGGGAGCGACGGGCGGACGTGGAAGCCTGGCTGGTAGGCCGGTCTTCCGGGTAGGGGGAAGAGATTGGTCCCTTATCACCCGTTGGAGTGCAAGTTACTCTAGCGGGGATGGATGCGCTCAACGACCTCCTAAAGCGCTACGACAAACCGGGTCCCCGGTACACGTCGTACCCCACCGCCGTCGAGTTTCATGACGGCATCGGCGCCGCCGAATACGCGGTGCACCTGGGGGCAGCCGCGCAGCGCAGCGGACCGATCGGTTTCTACATCCACCTGCCGTTCTGTGAGGAACGTTGCCTGTTCTGCGGCTGCAACGTCGTGATCACGAAGAAGAGCGGCATCGCGTCGCGCTATCTCGTGCATCTTGAGCAGGAGATCGCGGAGGTCGGTCGACGCCTCGGCGGCAACCGTCCGATCGCGCAGTACCACTGGGGCGGCGGAACGCCCACCTACTACTCGCCCGAAGACATGCGCCGCATCCACAACCACGTGCGTCGCTTCTTCGAGTTCGAGGACGACGCCGAGATGGCGATCGAGGTGGACCCGCGCGTGACGACGGTCGAACACCTCGAGACGCTCCGCGACCTCGGCTTCAACCGCCTGTCCATGGGCGTGCAGGACTTCGACGCGGACGTCCAGAAGGCGGTCGGCCGCGACCAGCCCTACGACATGACGGCGAAGCTCCTGGAAACGGCCCGCAGTCTCGGGTTCCACTCCACGAATCTCGACCTCATTTACGGTCTCCCGCTCCAGACTCCCGAGCGCTTCGCGGAAACGCTGCGCCTGGTATCGGGACTGCGACCGGACCGGATCGCGTTCTACAGCTACGCGCACGTGCCGTGGCTCAAGGGCCACCAGCGCAAGCTGACCGAGGACCAGCTCCCGACGCCGGAAGTCAAACTCGGGTTGTACTGCAGCGCGCTCGAGGAGTTCCGCAAGCAGGGCTATCGCGCGATCGGCATGGACCACTTCGCGCTGCCCGAAGACGAGATGGCGTTGGCCGCGGACGCCGGCACCCTCGGCCGGAACTTCATGGGGTACACCGTCAAGCACGCCTCCGACCTGATCGCCTGCGGCGTCAGCGGGATCGGCGAGGTCGGCGGCGCCTTCTTCCAGAACCGGCGCAAGCTGATCGAGTACGAAAACGCCATCGACGAGAACAACCTCGCGGTCGATCGCGGCTACATCCTGAGCGAGGACGACAAGCTGCGCCGCCGCATCATCGCCGAATTGATGTGCGGCTTCCGCACGGATCTCGGCGACCATGACTTCAGCGAGGAACTCGCCGCGCTGGAGCCGATGGTCAAGGACGGCCTGGTTGCCATCGACGGCACGAAGGTCTCGGTCATGGAACAAGGCCGTCTCTTCGTACGCAACGTCTGCATGGCGTTCGACGCACACCTCAAGCACCACGCCAAAGAAAAGCAGCGCTTCTCGCGCACAGTCTGATGGTCATCATCGAACCCTTCCGCATCAAGATGGTGGAGCCGATCCGCTTCACCACGCGCGAAGAACGGCAAGGCCTGCTGCGAGCGGCCCACTACAACGCGTTTTCGCTGCATGCCGACGACGTCATCATTGACCTGCTGACCGACTCCGGCACCTCTGCCATGTCGCAGGAGCAATGGGCGGGCATGATGCGGGGTGACGAGTCCTACGCCGGATCGAGTTCCTATCTTCGCTTCGAGGCGGAGGTGCGCGACCTCACCGGCTACAAGCACGTGATCCCCACCCACCAGGGGCGTGCCGCCGAGCGCATCCTGTTCGAGCTGGCCGGCGGCCCGGGCAAGACGATCATCGCCAACACCCACTTCGATACGACGCGCGCCAACGTGGAGCAGAGCGGCGCCACCGCCATCGACCTCGTCTGCAAGGAAGCGGGCGAGCTCGAGGTCCCGCACCCGTTCAAGGGCAACATGGACCTGGAGGCGCTGGAGCGGACGATCGTGGAGGTCGGCGCAGAGAACATTCCGATGGTGATCCTCACCGTCACCAACAACAGCGGCGGCGGACAACCGGTCTCGATGGCCAACGCCCGCGCGGTCCGCGACATCTGCCAGCGCCACAAGATCTCGTTCGCCCTCGACTCGTGCCGCTTCGCCGAGAACGCCTGGTTCATTCAGAACCGCGAGGAGGGCTACGCCGACAAGAGCCTGCGCGAGATTTCGCAGGAGATGTTCCGCCTCGCCGACGGCGCCACCTTCAGCGCCAAGAAGGACGCACTCGTCAACATGGGCGGGTTCCTCGCCCTCAACAACGACGAGTTCGCCCTCAAGGCGCGCAACATGCTGATCCTGACGGAGGGGTTCCCGACCTACGGCGGACTCGCCGGTCGCGACCTCGAGGCGATCACCATCGGCCTGCGCGAGGTCGTCGACCAGGACTACATGGACTACCGCATCGCTTCGGTGCGCTACCTGTGCGACGGACTCGAGAAGCGCGGCATCCATGCGATGCGCCCCGCCGGTGGCCACGCCGCCTACGTCGATGCGCGGGCAACGCTGCCTCACATCCCGCTCAACCAGTTCCCGGCGTGGGCTCTTGTGAATGCGCTCTACGAGATCGGGGGCATTCGCGCGGTCGAGATCGGCGGCGTCATGTTCGGGGAGCACGCTCCCAACGACCTCGTGCGTCTCGCGATGCCGCGCCGCGTCTACACGCAGAGCCACATCGAGTACGTGCTGGAAATCTTCGAGCGACTGCTCGCCGAGGCCGACTCGGTGCCCGGCTACCGCATGACCTACGAGCCGCCCTTCCTGCGCCACTTCACGGCGAAGTTCGAGCCGGTTACCGGCTAGAGGGAAGTCCGCTCGCTTCGGTTGCGGCGCCGGTCAGGAAGCCGGAGTCTGGCGGCGCTTGACCATCGTGACTTCGTTGCCACGCTCGTTGAACGAGACCTCGTCCATGAACGTCCGCATCAGGAGCACACCGCGGCCGCTCAATTTTTCGAGGTTGGCGGGATCTCGCGGGTCGGGAAGTACGCCCGGATCGAATCCCGGCCCTTCGTCGCGAATCCGGAATTGCGCGCTCTCGCGCGTGAACGAAGCCAGCACCTCGATGCGTCGGCGCCGGTAGGGCTCGACCCGCGCGCGCTCGTCGCACAGGGCGCGATATGCGTCGTAGTCCCGTTCGCGCAGCTCCGAGTCCACCTCGAGGTTACCGTGCTCGGCGGCGTTGTGAACTGCCTCCTGGAGCGCGATAGCAACCTGCGTACACTCCGTCTCGTCGCACAGTCCCATGCGTTGCGTCGCATCCTGGAGATGGCGTACGAGCGGTCGCACGAGGCGCACATCGCTGGCAATCTCGAAACGGAACTCGCTGCTGCTCATCGCCTCGTAGAGTTCGCGCTCCGCGTCCCCCTCACGCGCCAGCGACAGCACATCGTTCACCGTGCTGACGAGATGATCGCGCAGGACGCGTTTCGGCACGTAGCTCGCGGCGCCGTCGCGCAACGCCTGGACAGCGATCTCCTCGCTGCCGCGCGAAGTCATGAGAATGACCGGCAGGCCCGGATATTCTCGATGGAGGCGTCCGACGACCTCGAGACCGTCCATCTCGGGCATGACCAGATCGGTGATCACCAGATCGGGCCGGCAACTCTCGATCCGCCGCAGCGCCTCGGGCCCCCCGCTGACGCACTCGACCTCATGGCCGGTCTCGTCCGTCAGCAAGGCTTCGACCAGCAGGCGGTCGATCTTGGCGTCATCCACGACCAGGATCCGCGTCATTCACTCCTCCGACCGGATTGTACGTTGTGCGTGGCCTTCAAATCTTCCAGGAGTTTCTCGCATTCGCGAACCAGTCGCTCCACGAGCGGACCGGCATCCCCGATTTCGCCCTTCCTCCCGATCTGCTGCAGCTTGTCCGCCCACTCCGCGGCGTCTTCCCGCTCGAAATGGGTCAGCGAACCGTAAAGCGTGTGCGCGACGCGGTGCAGCGCGTCCGAATCACCATCCCGGTCGGCTTCGCGCAGGCTCTGCAGCAAGAGCGGCGCCTCCTCGCAGAACACAGCCGCGATGCGTTGGGCGAGATCTTCGCGTTTGCTGGCCTGACGCGGTTTCTTCGGCTGCCCCACGATGCGGTCGATTTCCTCCCGCAGCGAGGCGATCGAGATCGGCTTGACGAGATAGCCGTTCATGCCCGCCGCCTCGCAGCGCTGACGATCCTCGGCGCTGTCGTGACCGGTCAAAGCGACAACCGGGAGGCCTGCGCCGCCGCGAGACTCCTCCGCGCGAATCGCCGCCGTCGCTTCCAGGCCGTTCATCCCAGGCATTTCCATGTCCATCAGAACCAGATCGAACGGCTCTCGGAGCACACGTGAAACCGCCTCGCGCCCGTTTTCCACGACGACCGCCCCATGGCCCAGCTCGCCGAGCATGGCCGCCGTCACTTCCCGATTCACACTGGCGTCGTCGGCCACGAGCACGCGCAGCGCTCCTGCCGTGACCGGGCGCGAATCGAGAGCCGCGGCGACCGCCTGCGAGAGCCCCGCGAGGATGAACGGCTTGCTCAGGAACCCGCTGGCCCCCTCGCGGCGCACATCGGGCATGTCCATGTCGAGATGGAATCCCGAGGCGATCAGGACCCGCGATTCGGAGTCCATTCGTTTGAGCGCGCGCAGCACGTCGGTCCCGTTCATCCCGGGCATCACGAGATCCAGGATGACGAGGTCGATGGCGTCTCCCCGCGCCCGGTAGAGGTCGATGGCCGTCCGCCCGTCCTCGGCCAGCAGCACCTGGTAGCCGAGCGTGCGCAGCATGTCGCGCGCGATGTTGCGAATCACCGGCTCATCATCCACAACCAGAACCGTCCCGGTGCCCTCGACGACGCTCGGCGAGGAGGGCGCCGCCGCCGGATCGCCCGCCTCCACCAACGGCAGGAAGATCCGGAACACGGTTCCCTGGCCCTCCTCGCTGTAGACGCTGATCTCGCCGCCGTGTCCGTGGACGGTGCCATACACCGCGGCCAGTCCCAGCCCGGTTCCCTGCCCGACCGGTTTCGTCGTGAAGAACGGCTCGAACACGCGGGCCTGGACGTCCGCGGACATTCCCGTGCCGTCGTCGGACACACTCACCTCGACGTACCGTCCCGGCTGGATGGAGTGGCCGAAGCGACGACAGGTTTCCTTGTCGACATCGACCACGCGCGTGGCGAAGGACAGCTTGCCTCCGTCCGGCATCGCATCGCGCGCGTTGACACCGAGATTCAGCAACGCGCTCTGCACCGCCGATCGGTCGCCCTCGATCGTTGTCTCCCCGGCGGCGAGCCGCTTGTGGATCTCGATGCGCGGGTCGATCGTGTGCGTGAGGATGCGAATCACCTCCTGAATCACGTCGTGGATGTCGAGCGGTGCGCGACTGGTCGGCGCCGGTCGTGCGAACGCCAGCAACTGCTGGACGAGATCGGCCGCACGCTGTCCGGTCTCGAGAATCATCTCGATGTATCGCTCGCGGTCGGCGTCGCTCCCGCTCCCCCGCTGCAGCAGGTCGGCGCAGCCCAGGATGCCGCCGAGCAGGTTGTTGAAGTCGTGGGCGATTCCGCCGGCCAGCTGACCGAGCAATCCGAGCTTCTCCGCCTGCGCGAGCTGGCGCTCCGTCTCCTTGAGGCTGTTGTAGGCGACTTCCAGTTCCCCCGAGTGCTTCTCCTCGGCCGCCACCGCCTCGAGCAGCTCAAGGTTGCGCTCCTCCGCGATCTCGCGCGCGCTCCGTAGGCCGCGTGTCATGCGATTGAAGCTGTCCGCCAACTCCCCAATCTCGTCCTCGGTGTCGAGCTCCAGATCGAGATCGAGTTCCCCTTTCGCGACCCTCCCGACACTGTGGATGAGGAGCCGCACCGGCTTTACCGTTCGGCGCACGAGCGCGAATCCGGCGATGGCCACGAGCAGGAACGCCGCGATCGTGAAGAGCATCACCGTCATCCGCATGTCGCGCGATGGAGCAAAGACAGTGGCCAGCGGCGAGGCCACGAGAATCCCGAGCTCGGTTCTGGATTGCGGCCGGTAGGCGACGCGCATGTCATCCGCCGTCGTGGTCACTCCCCCGTAACCCGCATCGATGCGCTGCGGGATCCGTCCGGCGTCGAACTCCCCCGCGGGAGCGCCCTCCCCCGCCGACGCCACGACCGCTCCGTTCGCGTCGACCAGCACCGACCAGCCATCGTGTGCGACGTTGGCGGCGCGGAGCGCCTCTCCTGCCAATTCCTGCACCAGGACGTCGATCGCCAGGACGCCGCGGTTTCGATCGTTGATGCGCACCGGCTGGCACACCGTCAGGATCGGCTCGCCCGTGTACGGATCGGGATAGACCGCCGACACCCGCGGATTCTCCTGCGGCGCCTGCATGGCGAGCCGGAACCACGCCAGCGATGCGGCCTCCACGCGCCGGTAGTCTCGACGTTGGTTGACGACGCTGATCAACGCCACGCCGTCCGGCCCGAAGAGACGAAATGACTTGCAGCGCTTCTTGAGCACGGCGGCGTGAAAATAGTGTTCCTCGAGAGCCACCAGGCGCTGATCCGCCACCTCCGGCCGATCGAAGTCGAGGTACTGGAAATACTCGTTCAGTTCCCGGTATGACCGCATCGCGGAGAGGTCGTCCTCGACACCGGCCAGCTCGCGCGACAGAGACTCGTTCACCGCGCGCGCACTGTCCGACAGACGCCCGTCGCTCACCTCCCGCACGTGGCTGTCGGTCATGAAGTAGACGACGACTTGCCCCCCGACCAGGAGCAAAAGGAGCGGCAGCAGAACCACCAGCGAGAACCGGCGCGCAAGCAAGTTAGCCCAACCTACTCATGACGACGCGCGTTCTGGGCGGCCGGTGTTGCTGGTGCATGGGAGCCCGGTGTTGCTGGTGCATGGGAGCCCCAACCCATGCACGGCACCATGCACGGCAAGCTGTGGCTGGGTTGGGGCGCCCAGCCGCCGGAGATACCGCGCGCCGCTTCTTGTTGAGGGCTTTCATTAAGCCAGCTTTCGCGAATCGACCCAGTGAAGTCTCTCGGCTCGACGTCCTGTGCTCTCCCATAAAAGACTCACGGACATGGGACATGGTTCGTGTCGCGGTTTGTTGCCTGAAACTCACTGGGGTCATTCCGTTGCGCCCACGGCGTCATGAATAGATTGGGCTAATGGTTCCGAACGAGGCCGGGTTCCTGAGGCCAGTGCGGGAAGAGCGCCCCGAGCTTCTCTCCCTCTTTCAGGGTTACGGTGCCGGCGTCGCTGAGCACCGACTGGCCGTCCGGAGAGATGATCCAGTCCACGAAGTCCTTTGTGGCACCGGTCGGTTCGCCGCGCGTGACGAGATAGAGGGGGCGGAACAGCTTGTAGGTTCCGCTGGCGATCGTTCCCCGGCTCGGTGCGACTCCATCGAGTTGGAGAATCTTCACCTTCCGTTTGTTGGCGCTCGAAACGCCGGTGACCGCGAACGAGTACTCCGTCTGCTCCACGAACCGCTCCACCGGCCCGCTGGAGTGTTCGAACAGGGCGTCATTCGTGAACTCGATGGCAGGGTCCGAGAACACCATCAGCCGCGTCATGTAACCGACCCCGGACAGCTTGCCGTCGCGCGTTTGGCGGCGGAACACGCGCACGATCCTGCGGTCGGCCCCGCCGAGCTCTTTCCAGTTCGACACTTGGCCGAGCAGGATGGCCTTTGCCTGATCCAACGTGATGCTCGACACCTCGTTGGTCAGATGCGTGAAAAACACCAGCGCGTCCCACGCAACGTGCGTCAGGATCGCCTCACTCTCCTGCCCGGACTTCGTGGGCAAACAGTGACGACAGCTGCCTCCGAGATCGGATCGTCCCGCGGCGGTGGCTCGAATCCCGCGGGTCGCCCCGCCTCCCGTCACGATGACCTCGACGCCTCGCTGCTTCCGGTAGGCCGCGGCGGCTTCGGTCATGTAGGCGATTTTCGAAATTCCGCAGCCGGTCCACGTGATCCTGGCCTTGGCCTCGGAGGGCTTGGCGGCCGAAGGGGGCGTCGAGGGCTGCTCCTCGCCCGCGGCCTCGGTGTGCCTCCCGACGTAGGTTTCCGGGTCATCGGAGCAGGCGACGACGCTGATGGACAGCAGCGCCGCGATCAGACTCGCCCGCTGCAACCGCCGTTTCGACTCGTTCGCCACGCAGCCCCATCCTACCGAATCCCGCGCTACTGGCGGGAACGGCACCTTCGCGTCACTGTGACACAAGCTTGACGCGAATCCGCGAACTCCGCGCTGCTGGCTGCGTCTGAGAGTGTGGAAACCCAACCAAAGGATGAACCACATGTCGATCCGACGCCTCGGGATACTCGCCGCCGCCGCGCTGCTGGCGGTCGCCCCCTCCTCTTTCGCCCGCATCAAGATGACCGCCCTGCCCAAGCGCGAGCGGGTGGAGATCCAGCTCGATAACGGCCGCTACACGCTGGTCGAAGAGGAGCGCATCGTGCCGCTCCTGGCCTCGAACAACAAACGAGGCAACAACCGCATCGATTTCTCCTGGTCGAACACGCAGATCGACAAGGATTCGATCCAGTTCCGTCCGCTCGCGATCCGCGAGGGCGACACGTTCCGGCCCCTCAAGGAGGGCGAGGTCACGGTCATCAACGTGGCCTACCCGCCGAACGAGAACGCGCTGGTCTGGGAGGTGCATTCCTCCAAGGCGTGCGCACTCAAGGCTCGCGTCAGCTACCTGGTCTCCAACCTGTCCCGCTCGTTCGCCTACCGCGCTCTGGCGGACAAGGACGAGACGTTCCTCGTGCTCAAGAAGTACCTGCAGCTTCGCAACTACTCCGGCGAGGAGTTCGGCGAGGCGGGCGTTTGGGCCGGATTCGGGCCGAAGTTCACCAAGCAGGTCGACCAACAGACCGACATCAAAATGCTGCTCGAACGCTTCGCCAAGGTTCCGATCCGCAAGACCTACACGTTCGATTGGTATGCGCACGGCCGCCTGAACAACGACAAGCCGTTCGCCTCGCGCGTGCTCATGCACTACAGACTGCGCAATGACAAGCGCCACGGACTCGGCAAGTTCCCGCTTCAGCCCGGCAAGGCGCGCATCTTCATCCAGGACGGACGCGGCGGCGAGGCGTTCCTCGGCGAGGACTGGGCCAAGCTGACGCCCATCGACGGCGACATGCGGCTGTTCCTCGGTGACGCGCGCGACGTCGTCTGCACGCGCAAGATCAAGAGCAACCAACGCCACGCCATCCGCGGCAACCTGTTCGACCAGGAGATCCGGATCACTTTCGAGTGCGAGAACTTCAAGGACAAGGAAGTCACGCTCGACATCATCGAACAGCTCAACCGGCTCGCGCAGCAGTACGCCGCGCCCGCGCAGGGCGACGTGGAGTGGGAGCTCGGCCCGGAGACCTCGGAGGCGATCAAGGTCACCTACGAGCGCGGTCGCGCCATGCCCCTGCTCAGCATCGATCTTCCCGCCCGCCCCACCGGCAAGGACGCCAAGGTCGAAAAGCAAACGTTCGTCTTCCACATCGTCCTCAAGAACCTCTGGAAATAGACATCATGATCCGCACCGCAATCCTGTTCACCGTCCTGCTCGGAGGACTCGCGCACGCCAGCAACGTCGACCTCGTCACGCTGCCCAACCGCGACGCCGTCCAGCTGACCATCTACAACTCCGAGGACCTGACCCTGGTCAAGGAGACGCGCGCCGTGACGCTCAAACGCGGCATCAACCGGCTCCAGTTTTCCTGGGCCAACACGCTGATCGATCCGTCCAGCGTCGAGTTCCGAGCGCTGCGCCATGCCGACCAGATCGAACTGGCCGACACGGTCTTCCCGGGCCAGAAGCGTCAGCACCTGACGTGGAACATCGTCTCGGAGATCGAGGGCGAGGTTCCGGTCGAGGTGAGCTACTTCACCAGCGGCCTGACCTGGACGATGGACTACGTCGCCCTGACGAACGCCGGCGAAACCGACATGGACTTCACCGGGCACGTGCGCGTGTTCAACCAGTCCGGAGAAGAGTACGAGAACGCGCAGGTCCGCCTGATCGTGGGCAAGATCAACCTCGTCGAGAAGATCGCGGAGCTCGCGCGCCGCCAGGGAATCCCGCCGCCGCAACCGGGCACCGTTGGCTTCAACCAGCTGAAGGATCGTGCCGGACGCCGCGCTTTCGGGAAGGCCGAGTCGCGCTCCCGGGACGCGGCCAAGAGCGCCAAGAAGATCGTGAAGGAAGGCGTGAGCGAGTACTTCATGTTCAGCGTCGAGGGCGAGGAGACGATCCGCAACGGATGGTCGAAGCGCATGCGCGCACTGCAGTCCCTGAAGATGCAGTTCCGCATCGTCTATCGCATGCGGACGCACCAGTACGGACCTCGCCCGGTTCGCTTCTTCCTGTGGCAGAACGACGAGGCGCACAAGCTGGGCGATGCACCCTTGCCCGACGGGCGCGTCCGCGTCTTCCGCCGCAACGCGAGCGACGGGATGAGCTTCCTCGGCGAACAACAGATCCGCTATGTCCCAATGCAGGCGCCGGTCGAGATCAACCTCGGTACCGACGACCTCGTCGTGTACGAGTCGCGCAAGACGGGTTCAGAGCGCTTCGAGTTCCACTTCCGCGTACACAACAACCGCGAGTACGTCGACGGCTGGAATGAGCGGACGAAGTGGGTCGACACCATTCGCAACTACCGCGACAAGCCGATCACCTTCGAACTGCATCGCATCTGGCCCGGCGACGTCGAGTACCAGTCCGAGGTCGCAACGAAGTCGTTCGACTACCGCACCATCGAGACGACGTTTGACGTCGGCGCACGGGAAACCTTCGCTTACCCGTGCACCGTGCTTACCCGCCACGGCCGCAACCAGAAACAGAACCGCCTTCGGATCCGGTAATGCGCACCTGTGCCCTGCTCCTCCTGCTGACCACTCTCGCGTCCGCGAAGAACGTCGATCTTGTGACGTTGCCGGGGCGCGAGAGCACCCAGCTGACGATCTACAACTCGGCGGACATCACGCTCGTCAAGGAGACGCGCTCCGTCACCCTCAAGCGGGGAACGAACCGGCTCCAGTTCAGCTGGGCGGGAACGCTCATCGATCCGACCAGCGTGGAACTGCGCATCCTGCGCGACGCGGACAAGATCGAAATCGCCGACACCGTGTTCCCGGGCCAGAAGCCGCAGCACCTGATCTGGAACATCCGCTCCTCCGTCGAGGGCGAGGTGCCGGTCGAGGTGACGTACTTCACCAGCGGCCTCACCTGGAGCATGGACTACGTCGTTCGTACCAATCCCGACGAGTCGCGCATGGACCTTGAGGGTCATGTACGTGTATTCAACCAGTCCGGCGAGGACTACGAGAACGCCGAGGTCCGTCTGATCGTCGGCAAGATCAACCTGGTCGAGCGGATCGCGGTGCTCGCGCGGCGACGCGGCATCCCGGTGCCCGGGGACTTGACAGCAGCCTTCAAGGAGCTCCGCAAGGATGCCACTCGCACGGCGGTCCTGCGCGCCGAAACCGCCACGCTGGCGGCCGACATGGACTTGCTCGAGGAAGCGGAGAAAGCGATCGTCAAGGAGGGCTTGAGCGAGTACTTCCTGTTCTCCATCGAGGGCACCGAAACGATCGGCAACGGCTGGTCGAAGCGCATGGTGGCGGTCCGCTCCAGCGGCGCGGAGTTTGCGATCGTCTATCGCATGCGGGCGCACCAGTACGGCCCCCGCCCGGTTCGCTTCTTCTTGTGGCAGAACGACGAGAAGCACCAGCTTGGCGAGTCTCCCCTCCCCGACGGCCGCGTTCGCATCTTCCGCCGCAACCGAACGGACGGCCTCAGCTTCCTGGGCGAACAGCAACTGCGCTATGCCCCCATCGGGGCCAAGGTCGAGGTCAATCTCGGCCCGGACGATCTCGTCGTCTACGAAACGCGCCGCACCGGATCCAAGCGCTTCCGCTTCCGCCACGAGGGCAAGCGCGAGCGCGTGACCGGCTGGGACGAGCAGACCACGTGGATCGACACGGTGCGCAACTACCGCGACAAGCCGATCACATTCGAGCTGCACCGCATCTGGACCGGCGATGTCGACTACTCGTCCGAGATCGCGACGAAACTGTTCAACTTTCAAACCACGGAGGCGAAGTTCCCCGTCGAAAGTCGCGCGTCATCCCGCTATCCCGCCACGGTTCTGACACGCCACGGAAGGAACTCCAAGCAGAACCGCGTGCAGATTCGCGAGTGACCCCGTCTGCACGAATTCGTGCGGAGCACCGGGCGCGCACGCGGCTATATTGTTCGCCATGTTCTGGCGAGCGCTCCGACACCCCCACGTCCCCGAAGAGCGCGCCCGCGCGAAAGCCATCTGGGACTCCCTTCCCGAGGAACTTCACACGCCCGACCAGGGCTTCGGCCGCTGGAGCACCGGCTGCGGCGCGACGTGGGGCGTGATGGAACGCTGCGACTTCGGTTGCACGGCGTGCTACCTCGCGAAGGGTGCCAACCAGACCGACGCGATGCCCTTCGAGCAGGTGGCCGAGCAGATCGACGCACTGAAGGCGCACATGGGCGCGGGGGCGCGCATCCAGATCACCGCCGGCGAGGTCACCCTGCTGCCGTGCGACGACCTGATCCGAATCGTGAAATACGCGCGCGATTGCGGGCTGATCCCGATGGTCATGACCCACGGGCAACGCTTCCTGCGCGAGCCGGAGTATCTCGAGCGGCTCGTGCTGGAGGCGGGGCTCGATCGTTTCTCGTTCCACGTCGACACGACGCAGCGGGGACGCGACGGCGGCGACCCGGAAACCGAGGCGGAGCTCATGTCGGTGCGCGACGCCATGGCGGATCTCATCCGACGCACGCGCAAGAAGACCGGCAAGACGCTCTACGCCGCCCACACGGTGACGGTCACCGCCGACAACCTGCCCGAGCTTCCCGACATCGTCCGCTGGTGCGTGCGGAACGCGGACACCGTGAGGCTGCTCGGACTGCAGCCCCTCGCCCAGGTCGGGCGCACGCGCGTCGAGGGGCGTCCGAACGAGGTCTGGGAGAAGGTCTGCGAGGGCATCGGCCGCCCGATCCACGATCGCACCTGGCTGTTCGGCCACCCGGACTGCAATCAGTTCGCCTGCCTGTGGGTCTGCGGCAAGGACGTCGTCGAGGTGCGTCGCAAGGGCTCGAAACTCGACTCGTGGTTCATGGGCACGCTCATGCAGGCGAGCCTCCAAGGGTGGACCATGCAGGGGGAGCCGCAGCGGATCGCCTACGCCCGCCTCGCGGGACATCTGTTGCGCGATCCTCGCCCGCTGCTCCGGGGGATCTTCTTCTCCACCGTGCGGCTGCTGGGCAACTGGCGCCTGCTCAAGCGCCCGCGCCCGTTCGTGATCAACGTCCACCACTTCATGGACGCCGACATGCTCGACACGCCGGAAGGCAAGGCGCGCGTCGAGGCGTGCGTATTCAAGCTCCCGGTGGACGGGGAGATGGTCTCGATGTGCGCATTCAATGGCGGCGGAACGCGAGCGGCCAAGACCAACGAGCGCGTCGAAAAAGCGGGTGCGGCGATAAACTAGGAGCATGCGTTTCGCCCTCCTCATCCCGCTGATCCTGATCGCCTGCGGTGAGCCTGCCGCGCCGGCCAAGAACACTCCCGAAGGGGCCGGCAAGCCCGAGGGCACCGTCTACGGCGACGGCGTCAAGATCACCCGGACCATGAAGGTCTCCGAAGTGATCGCGAAGGCGGACGAGCTCGAAGGAGATACCGTGCGCGTCGAGGGCCTCGTGACCGGCGTCTGCGCCAAGCGCGGCTGCTGGTTCAAGATGGCCAGCGACAAGGAGTTCGAGTCGATCACCTTCAAGGTGACCGACGGCGTGATCGTCTTCCCGATGTCGATGAAGGGCAAGTACGCCGTGGCCGAAGGCGTCGTGCAAAAGCTGCCGCTCGACCTCGAGCAGACGCGTGCGTTCCTCAAGCACAAGGCGGAAGAAGCGGGCGAGACCTTTGACCCGACCACGGTGACCGAGGCGATGACGATCATCCGCCTCAAGGGCACCGGGGCCGTGGTTCGCGCCCAGCCGTAAGCCGTGAAGCTCCGCAAGCTCGTCCGTGTCCTGCACCGGGACATCGGCTACTTCTGCGTCGGCATGACGGTCTTCTTCTGCGTCAGCGGCATCGCGGTCAACCACATCGACGACTGGAACCCGAGCTACTCGCGCAGCGTCGAGGAGATCGACCTCGGCGCGCTGGCCGGCACGACCCTCGATGAACTCCAGGATGAAGTGGTCGCAAAGGCGGCGCTCGACCCCGACGACGTCGCCGGTCGCCATCGGCCGGAACGCGGCGTATTCATCGTCTTCCTGCCCCACGGCGGCGAAGCGAAGGTGCGCACCTCCGATGGGCGCGGCACGGTGGTGCGCATCGAATCGCGCCCGTTCCTCTTCGAGTCCAACGTCCTGCACCTCAATCACATCAAGGGGCTGTGGACCTACGTCTCCGATGCGTTCGCGGTCCTGCTCCTGACCCTGGCGCTGACCGGCCTGTTCATCCTGAAGGGCAAACAGGGGCTCGGTGGTCGAGGCAAGTGGTTCACGGCAGCCGGCATCCTCCTGCCCCTCGGCTTCATCGTCTTCTACTACACGTCGCGCACGTAGGCTACGGCGCGAGCAGCTTCAGGATCGCTTCGCCGTAGGCATCCACTTTCGCGGGGCCGATACCCGGAACCGCGAGCAGCGCGTCGACCGTCGTCGGTCGTCGCGCGGCCAACGCCTCGAGCGTGCGGTCGGGGAAGATGCGATACGCCGGGACCGACAGCTTCTGCGACTGCTCCAGGCGCCACGCGCGCAGAACCTTCTCCAACGCGGGATCCGCGTCGCCGGCGGCGGCTGGTTGGGCCGCGCCCGGCGAACCATGAACAACGATCTCGCCGCCCTCGTTGAGGATCGACTCGCCTTCCGGGGAGAGACCGAGCTTGGGGTAGTCGGTCCCGATCACGCGCGCGTATCCGGCGTCGAG
>Ga0070728_10003730_pt1 | contig 16485 bp, 14 predicted proteins | sample tdDd471_FD_66723 | JGI IMG/M metagenome (GOLD analysis project Ga0070728, IMG submission 66723) | Marine sediment microbial communities from the Atlantic coast under amendment with organic carbon and nitrate - tdDd47.1 | ecosystem: Environmental > Aquatic > Marine > Coastal > Sediment | place...
GCGATGTTTTCGCTCTATGATGTTGGCCAGATCGCCTCAAGTAAACAAAAAAATCAAAATACCGCAGATGCTGTAGCGTACTCTACCGTAAACCTAGTGACTCGCGATATGAACTTCATTGCATACACCAACCGTGCAATGGCAACCAATCAAGTCGCTATTGGTCAGATGGTCGCACTTAGCTCATGGATTCATATGGCTGATATTACAGCCGATAACTTTGACAAAGTCGCAAGTTATATTCAAAGAATTCCCTACGTCGGTACCGTGATAGGTGGAATTATGCGTATTTTTACTTACGCATTAAAAACCATTACCGACATTTTTCAACCGCTGATTGATACGGCGGGTAAAGGATTCATCCCTATTCAAGATGGAATTAATACGATTCTAAGTTCTTTGCAACAAGCTTATCATTATGTCGCGATGATTAATGCCGCTCAAGTCTACGAAGACGTTGCGTTAAAGAATGACCCTGATATTGAGCGTGGCCTTGCGTACAACGGTACGCGAATCGGTACCGTTTTGAATACTTTTCAAGAAAAATTTGACAGCTACGCACCTACATCAACTCGTAGAAGTAGCAAAGCGCGAGAAAGATTTAACGAGTTCGCAGGGGTTGTAAAGGACTCTCGAGATCGATTTAACCCGCAAAGAAAGTATCGTTATTGGGAAGCACGCTTATGGCCACTTCGTTTCCACTTCAACCGAGCGGGCGGAACTGATTTTTACCGAAAAAATGATAATCGTGGAAATTGGCGCTGGAGTTGGACCGCAATGGATACTCACTCATTTTGGTTCGGTACTTGGAGCTTTTGGGATGGCTGGGAAGACAGAGAAGTGATCCCGCTTGGCTGGGGAGCGGCCCATGCTAAACAAAGAAACTTAAGCGGTGGTAATCGGTTTAACTATTATTGGGAAAGATCGGCCGATCGCCGACAAAATCAATGGTACCACAATGGCAACTACTCAAATCGAGCGCGCACTGATCGAGAATGGGGTGATGCATGGAGAAATCGTCGTTCGGCTTGGGGTATTTACCGTAATTCTTCATTTTCAGGCAATAATCGAAGAGACATCGATAATAATTTAGCGCGAACGCAAGGGTTACAAACGTTTCATGATTTTAAAGAAAATACGTTAACTGACATTGGTCCCGATATGGTGGTCATGATCACTAAGAGTCGTAATAAAATTCGTACCTTGCAAACAATGGAAGAAACCAACAACAACTACACGCGTTCTGAGCGGTTTAAGATTGAATCTGAGGGGAATCTTCCGAGAGAGCAAATTTTCGCTTTGGCTAAAGCCGAAACTTATTTTAGCCGTCCACAAGAAAGTGCGTCGCGTAATCGAAGTTGGCAAATTAAGTGGGGAAGGGCTGATGGCAATCGAGAATATGGCAATCTTTATAATCCGTTTTGGGCGACTCGTTTGACGGAATTGTCAACGGGCGAAAAAGCGCTTGCTACGGCAACGTTAGGAGTGCGGCTATGAGTATGTTCAATCGATCGAAAGGCGCAGTTATGGCCGAGTTTATCATTGGAACAGCGTTTGTATTAGTTCCATTGTTCATACTCCTGCCGATTTTAGCGAAATACATGGAGACCCGTCAGTATACTGAGCAAGCTGCTCGCTATGCCGCTTGGGAAAGAACCGCATGGTACAAAACTGCACCGAAATATTTACGAAATATGCATGGCAATAGGGCGGCTGTAAAAAGTGATCTAGAAATAACCCATGAAATACAAAATCGAATTTTTAGTCGTAAACAAGTCACTTTTTATAATCGACAAAAAACCAATGTGATCCGAGAAAAGACCAATCCGATGATGCAGTATTATGAGCCGGGCCAAAGAGAGGCTAAAGACATTTTAGTTCCGACCGGATCCCAAGGAAATGGGAACGGCAACGGCAATGGCAATGGAAACGGAAACGGAAACGGCAACCAGGGCAATACTTATGCGATAACTCAAACCTCAAGAACAACAAGAGAGGCAGGAGTCTCGCAGTTATTTAACTCGTTAATGCAAGGGTTGAATACTGTTGCGCCCGATTTCAAATTAAATATGGAAGGCCAATATCAGTCCACTATTCGAGCGGACTTTTCTGAAATCACGAAATTAAAAGATTTCGGATTTACCGGATTAAAAATTTCTGGCACCAATACTTTACTTGCTGAAGGTTGGACTGGTGGTGGACCTAGATACGTCCGCAATGCTGTCGACGACCTCAATTTCATTGGTCGCTCAATGAGTTGGATCGAGTACTTAGGTGATGCAATGTCATGGATTCCTGGAAACTTTGGTAGCGAATTCGATGATTTTGAGATGGATAAAGTGACAATTGAGCCTGTTCCTTGCCGTCATTTACGAACGGACCGCAACAGAGAACCTCAGCGTTGTCGTTATAGATAAATTAAGGATAAGAGATGAGATTTTTTATTGCATTCATGGTTTTACTTCTTTCAAGCGTACACGCTAATGCTGGAAAAATATTATTTCCCGTGCCAGATAGCTTTGAACTCAATGTAATAGCCGACGAAGTTAATTTTAATGGTTTTGACTTACAACCTGTTGCATTTCGAACACCCGATAGCTTGGCTGAAATCGAAAAGTATTATTTGAAAGAGTGGACACGAGAAGGAATTAAATATGCCGATATTCCAGGGTGGCGAATAATTTCCCATTTAGAAGATGGCATGCTCTATACCGTTCAAATAGAAGTTCGTAAAGATGGTTTGAAAAGAGAAGGAAGTGCCGGTTATTTAGGCATATCGAATTTACCGTCGTTAAAAGATGATATCGGTGAGTTAGGCGAAGGCTTTCCGAAACTGAGTAATACCTTTGTACTTAATGATATTAAGCAAAATGATCTGGGTAAAAAGGCCCGAACGCTATGGATGGTCAATGATCAAAGTGTCCAACGCAACATTAGTCATATTGAGTCTTGGTTTAATCGTAACGGCTGGTTAACTCAGAAAAACCAAAAGTTAAGTAGTGAAGCCGCGGGACTCATAATGAATAAAAATAATGAAAAGCTGGATCTATCGATTCAAAAAATCGGTGATAAAACTCATATTTTAGCGGTTCAATCGGAGTAATTTATGAAGTCGAAGTCAAAAGGATATGGAATGGCAGAGTACCTCGTAGGTCTTATTGCCGTTTACATTATTTTATTTGAGCCATGGTTTCCTCCTGGACAAGGTCAAACCGATCGTCGCTCTGCTGCGGATCTTCTTATTGAAGCAGTTAAGACAGAGCATGCAGCTTATTTAAGAGCTCAAGCCTTTAATATATTGTAAATTTAGGAGTAGTACAGTGAGTGTAGCAAGAGCTGGCCGATCTTGGGGATTGTTAGTTGTTTCATTGGTTATTGCTGGCGTAGCCTTCTGGTTGACTAAAACCTATTTATCTTCGCAAGAAAACAAATTGAGACAGCAGTTATTGGATCAACAAGGCGCCTATGCCAATGTGGTGGTAGCGAGTAAAGACATAATTCCTGGAGATGTCATCAGTCTAGAAAATATGGCCGTTGCTCAAGTACCTATTTCTAACCTGTCTTCTAGTGCTGTAATGCCAGAACAATTTGGTGGCTTCGAAGGTCAAGTTGTTCGCAACTACATGAGTACAGGCGAGCCTTTACTCAATCACTTTGTGGCGGGGATTGGTATAGAGCGATTTTCAGATCTTTTAGACGATGGTGAGCGTGCGGTTACACTAGAAATTGATGATATAAACTCAGTATCTGGCATGCTACTGCCTGGTGATTTTGTCGACATTATGATGCTGTTAGAAGAAGAGAGTGATACTCAAGAGCTGGCGGGCAATGATAATAAGAATTTAAAGCCATTGTTACAAAAAGTTCGAATTCTTGCAGTCGATGCATTATCTCTTGTGTCTAAGGAGCAAGATTTTATCGCGCAGCATTCTGGTTATGACGACTCTATGCAGTACTCAAGTGTTACTGTGGGTGTCGGTTTTGATGACGCCGCCAAACTTATTTTAGCGAGAGACATTGGAGACTTAGTTTTCATGTTGAGAAACAAAGAAGACCGAGCTCACTTGAAATCAGACCTACTCACTAAAGAAGATCTCTTGCACCAAAACAATTCGAACTCGAAAAGTTACAAGTATTATTCTTCCGCTAAACCAGCCGGAAGTTCAAGAATTGTATCAAGTGCTAAATTTCTCGACTCTCAAAGAACTATTAAGAGTCAACCAGTATTAAAGGAATTTAAAGCTAATAAAGACGAGCAAGTATCAACTCGTTAATCAAGGCTGATTGAATATTTTTTGGGGATAATAAATGAAGTTTTTAAGGCTAGCCCTTTTGATCGGGCTGATGTGTTTTGTGTCGTCGTCATTTTCAGCCATTAAAGCATTGAGAATGCATGTAGGGTCAGTGAAGACTCTTCCTGTTGGAGAGGTAATTCGAGTAGCGGTCGGTCAGGAACAAGTACTCGGAACAAGTATTCTTGAAAATGGCGAGCTATTGTTGATTCCTCGAGCACCTGGTGAGACTGACTTACATATTTGGAAGCGAGGCGAAAGAAAGTTAACTTATCGTGTTCAAGTGACGGCAGCCAACATGTCGATGCAGTTACAAACAATTCGAAGTGTTCTGTCCTCATTTGAAAATGTCAAAGTTCGAGAGATGAACGGTTTGATCATTTTAGATGGAAAAATACCTCCGAGAAAGGAAGATTTATTTAATCAAGTTCTTAACCTTTTTCCTGGTGTGGTGTCTCTTGTGGAACCTGAAGAAGTGGTCATTAAAGACATGATTAAGTTCCAAGTGCAGGTATTGGAAGTCAATAAAAACTATACCAAGCAGCTAGGAATTAACTGGGATAAAACGATTGAAGGGCCAGCCATCGGCCACTTAGATAATTTTAATCCGAATGGCACATTCGTTTTACTTCGTGAAGGTAGCGTTTATGAGGAGCTGTACGAAACAGGTATTCGATCAGCTAGTGACTCAAGTAGCATTACTTATACAGGTATTCACACAACGATGAACTCAATGATTAACTTATTGCGAGAAGATGGTGTCGTGAGAACATTAGCAGAACCGTCGTTGAGCACTCGTAGTGGCGAGGTTGCTTCGTTCCATTCTGGCGGCGAATTTCCGATTGCTATTTTAAATGAGTTTGGTCAACCGGTAGTTCAAATGCAAGAGTACGGCGTAATTCTCGATATTGAGCCTTTATCTGACGAAAACGGAAATATCATTTCAAAAATTTCGGCGGAGCTTAGCACGATAGACTTTTCAACCATCGTGAATGATGTACCAGGGCTACTTAAGCGTAATACTGAGTCTGTCGTTAATATGAAAAGTGGTGAAACTATTGCGATATCTGGCTTATTACAAGCCGGTGACAGTAAAGCAATTGAGAGACTACCAATTCTTGGCGAGATTCCTATCATAGGGGAGTTATTCACTTCAAGAAACTTCCAGGAAAACCGAAGTGAGTTGATTATCCTAGTGACGCCGACCATTGTTCAACCCAATGCAGAAATTCCAGAGAAGTTAAAGCTGCATATGGATAAGCTTCGCGAGTTACAAAAGAATAACCCTATCGAAGATGAATTGTTGGAATAGCCTCTTATGTTTCAAGTCAATGTAAAAACTAATAAAGGTACCAAAGTTGCGGATCTCATTTGTTCTGCAGAAACTTGCAATATCGGCAAAGACTCCAATTGTTTTGTGGTCCTTCATGGTTGGAAGGTGGCTAAAGAACATGCTCAAATTTACTGGAGCGACAACGGCATTTATGTCAAAGATCTGGGAAGTAAAACCGGTACACAAGTCAATGGCACTAATGTTGAAGCCTATGGGCCTTTAACGGAAGACGATGAAATTTCAATTCATGCCTATCGTATTCGTGTGAAAGGAGCACGGGGTAAAAAAGACGCAACCAGCCTCGACCAGCTAACGACTAAGGCAAAGCCTGCAGTTGCACCAAAACCTTCTGCAGAACCGTCTAATTCTACTTCTGACAAACCTGATGTTGCCGTTAAATCAGAACAAGTGGATGAACCTCAAGATTTATCCAGGACTGAGAATAATGAAATTAGAGAATGGCGAGGAAAAATTCATGCTGAACTGTTAAAGCAAATGGATTTACGCCGCATCAATGTTAATGAAATGTCGGACCAAGAATTGTGGGATTTAACGGCAAAGTTAATTGCCAATATTGTCGACGAAATCATTAAGTTGCCTGACCACATTGATAAAGCTGCAATTTCCAAACAGGTGCTCGATGAAGCTGTTGGGTTAGGGCCTCTAGAAGAGCTTATTGCTATGGAAGATGTCAGCGAAATTATGGTTAATGCTGCGGATGAAATTTTCTATGAGCAATCGGGAAATCTGTTTAAATCGAATGTGACCTTCACCGATGATCGTGCGGTACTCTCGGCAATCGAGCGAATAGTTACGCCGTTAGGTCGACGTATCGATGAAAGTTCACCCGCTGTTGATGCTCGATTAAAAGATGGCTCGCGGGTGAACGCCGTTATTCCTCCGATTGCTTTGAAAGGCCCATGTATTACTATCCGGAAATTTATGAAAGAGCGTTTAACCGCTCAGCATTTGGTTGGATTTGGTTCGATTAGTTCAGAGATGGTCAACTTTTTAGAAATGACGGTTAAAAATAAACAGAACGTAGTTATTTCAGGAGGTACCGGTTCTGGTAAAACCACACTTTTAAATGTTCTCTCAAACTTTATTCCAGACGATGAGCGTATCATCACGGTTGAAGATGCTGCGGAATTAAAACTCTATCAAGCCAATCTTATTTCGCTTGAAGCACGACCGGCCAACCAAGAAGGCAAAGGTGCTGTCCCAATTCGAGAACTGGTAAAGAACTGTTTACGGATGCGACCTGACCGAATCGTCGTAGGTGAGTGTCGTGGCGGAGAGTCTTTAGACATGCTTCAGGCTATGAATACTGGTCATGATGGCTCTTTGACTACTGCTCATGCTAACAGCCCGCGAGATTGTATTTCACGTTTAGAAGTTATGGTCATGATGGCAGGCATGGATTTACCGATTATTGCGATTCGAGAGCAAATTGCCTCGGCAGTTAATATTATCGTACAACAATCTCGATTTGCCTGTGGTACGCGTAAAGTTACCAGCATTGCCGAAGTGTCAGGTGTTGAGGGTAATCGCGTACAGTTAGGTGAAATCTTCAAGTATGAGCAAACTGGTTTTGATGAAAACGGTAAAGTAAAAGGTAAGTTTGTCTCAACAGGCATTGTTCCTCAGTTTTATGAGAATTTAGCGAAACGAGGCATAGATGTGAATATGGATATCTTCTCCGTTGGGCGAGAACTATCATGAGCATTACTGTTGTTGTAGCTGTCATGATTTCCTTTTTGGCCGCACTAGGGGCTTATAAAGGTATCCTATTTTTCCTAAAAGCGGGTTCGGCTTATCAAGAAAAGTTTACCTCGCAAGCGCAAGTTCGCATGGCAGACTTGTTCTTATTTATTGAGCCAGGAAAAATATTTATTTTAAATATCATCCTCATTGTCATTGCCTTTGCGCTTACATTTTTAATGACTGGTTTGCTCATTCCAGCGCTTATTGTGTCTGTTTTGTCTGGGTTTTTCCCAACCTTACTTTACAAGTTCTTGCGTAAACGTCGTCATAAAACGTTTATTATGCAGCTTCCTGATATGCTTCAAGCGTCTTCAACGGCTATGAAGGCGGGTTCAAGTTTGAATCAAGCGATTGAATCCGTTGTGAATGAAGAAACCGGTCCTATCTCGCAAGAATTTGATTTGTTTCTACGAGAGTTACGTGTCGGAGTCGACTTCAATCAAGCATTGAATAATATTTATGAACGCGTTCCCTTGCAAGATTTGAAATTGGTTGTTTCGGGTATGCAAATTTCTCGAGATATCGGTGGTAACCTAGCCGACACTTTAGAACGACTGGCTGACACACTGCGACGAAAAATTGAAATGGAAGGTAAAATTGATGCGCTTACTGCACAAGGTCGCGCACAAGGATACGTAATGACGGGACTTCCAATATTGCTTGGTTTTGTTCTTTATCAAATGGAACCTGAGCATATGTCAAAACTTTGGACGCAATGGTATGGCTGGATTGTCATTGTTTTGGTCATCATTATGGAAGCCATAGGTTACTTCTTTATACGAAAAATAGTGAATATCGATGTCTAGTGATGCACTTAAACTATTAATCGGATTGAGCATTGCTATGGCGGCAATGCTGTTTGCATATTCGGTTCGAAAAATAAAAGATGATATTCCTGTTGATGAGCGGGAATATATGGATCCTCTGCCATTTTTGATGCGTATGGTATGGCCAATTGTTCAGCTATTAGCGATGCATATCGGCGAGCGATTGAGCGTTGAATACATCGAGAAAAGCAAGGTTAAGTTACAACGATCTGGGCTTGGCTATTTGATGAATCCGCAGCAGTTTTTCGGAGTGCAGATAATTTCGGCATTAATATTCGGACTGCTCGGTTATTGGATGTTTTCGGCACTCGATAAGCCTCCTGGTATGGTTCCATTTATGTTAGCTGCTTTGGGATTCTTTTTTCCGGAGCTAAATCTTAATGATCGACGTAAAAAGCGAGAACATGAAATTATCCGAATGCTTCCAGTTTTTCTCGACTTTATTACGATGGCGGTGCAAGCCGGTATGAATCTAAATGGAGCATTGATGCAAGCGGTCGACAAAGGTCCTCAAGGTGCATTAAATATTGAGTTTCAAAAGGTTCTCAGGGATATCAAAGCCGGTGTTGGTAAGATATCAGCGTTGCGAAATATGGCTGAGCGGTTGGATATTAAAGAGATCAATAACCTAGTCTCAGCACTTGCCCAAGCAGAAAAGTCAGGAGCATCGGTTGGCGATACATTACGAATACAAGCTGACCAACGCCGAGTTGAGCGCTTTCAAAAGGCAGAGAAACTTGCAATGCAGGCACCAGTAAAACTGGTTGGGCCCTTAGTATTATTTATTTTTCCGACAACCTTCTTGATTTTGTTTTTCCCAATTGCAGTACAAATGGTTGATGTGTTGAATCAGTAATACGATTAATGAACTTAGTTTTTCAAACGCAATACTCATAGTGTTCGTTCAAAGGCTAGAAAGTTAAAGGGTTACAGCGTTTTTAAGTTAGAACGTTTGAGTTACAAATTGCGATGGCAACGAAGCTTTTAAAAGATAGTAGTGGAAACACATTGGCCCATTCAATTGCAGTGGCAAACAGTTTTTGGAGTCGAACGAAAGGACTGTTAGGAAAAAAAACGCTTTCTTTTGATGAGGGATTGTTGATAACGAACTGTTCATCAATCCATATGTTTGGTATGCGCATGCCACTCGATATTGTTTTTTTAAGCGAAGATTTCACGGTGTTGGCTTTGCGTAAGAAGTTATCACCATTTTGGTTAGCTAGTCACAATAAAGCTCGTCATACATTAGAGCTAGCGGCCGGAGCAGTCGATCAGTTAGGTATAAATATTGGAGACAAAGTCTCGATAGAGGGGTTATGAGAAATTTAGTTGTAGTGGTTGTTTTGGTATTAATATCAGCGTGTGCATCCTCACCAAAGCAAATGACAGATTTAGGTAAGCTAACCACCGTAGAAAAGATGAAGTTGGCCAATATTGCTTACGATGAAGCTAATTTATCAAAAGCAGAAACACTGTTTTATCAAATTACTGAAGAGCATCCATCGTTAATTGAAGCGTGGTTGAAACTGGGTAATGTGTATGTACGTCAAGGGCGATATACCGCTGCCGTTCGCTGTTTTAACGAAGTGTTGAAACTTGATAATGAAGATGGCAGAGCGTGGTACAACTTGGCGTTAACTCGAGTTAAACAAGCAATTGAAGTATTAGAAACGGCAGAGCGAGTCGTTCCAATTGAGTCAGAGCATCAGCTGTACTTTTTAGAACTGCATAATCGCTTAGAACAGAAGCTGAGTAAACAAGAGTAAGGAGAGTCAAATGCGTCACTCCAAAGGACAGTCGATTACAGAGTTCATCATATTGATGCCCGTGTTTTTCATGATCTTGTTCGGTATTTTTGAAGCAGCATACGTTTACAGGGCAAAAATCACCTTAAACCAAGCAACATTTGAGGCGGCTCGTTGGGGAGCAATGAACCATGCAAGACGTTCAATCGCAAACCCAGTAACAATGGATATGCGCAAGGTGTTAGCACGAGGAATGGCTCCCCTGTATACAAAAGGACGAGCGGATAACCGAGGTGTTTTGCAAGCGAGAGCAAGAGCGACCGCTGTTGAAGTTGCGAGTAATGCCGGAGCTCGTACCGTCACTATTGTTAACCCTACTCGTGAAATGTTTGACCGTTTTAGTGTAACGCGCGTGATACAGTTTAAAGGTGATCGAAACCCATCTCGTAAAACTTTTATACCGAATGATCATTTAATAACTCGTTCAACGCAATTTGAACAAGTGCCGACAGAAGTTCTTGATAATAATGGTAATCCGAGACGGCAAAATGAAAATGTTTCCATTCAAGATGCGAACCTTTTAAAAATTAGAACGCATTGGTGTTACGAACTAAAAGTTCCGATTTTAAAAGATTTAGTATCTTGTGTATTTAATCAGACCTGTTTAGGAATTTTGCCTCGACCGAGTAGAGAGCAGCTAGCCTGTAGTGCTCTCGGTGGTGGAAGCGGATATATCGCATTATCTTCACAAGCCGTGGTTCGTATGCAATCACCAGTTGAAAGATGGTTTTAAGGAGTAGAAAAATGTTTATGCGTAGTAGTGTGTTGCTTTTAGGGAGTTTGTTATGCAGCGGATTGGTTCATAGCGAACAGCAGTTGATTCACGTTGGTCTAAAACCTGACGTATTTCGAGAGTGGCACCGAGTTGCAGATAATTACTTTTTGATTACTGGACCGATTCAGTACGTAGAAGAAGACACTGAGCTGTTTACCAAAGGGTTTCGAGTGACCTCATCGGCCGATGTCTATGGCGAGCTTAAACGAGAGATTTATGACTATCCGAAAAGCCAGAGTGCCACCAATATTTACGAACAAGTAAAGCGTAGCCTGAAAGCGCAAGGATATGAAGAGCTATTCACCTGTAAGTTAGATACCTGTGGAGAAGTTGACGGTTGGCGCTTGTATCTTAGTGATTTGATTGGCGACCATGTTGAGTTTCAATACTACATTGCTGCAAAAAAAGATGTTGAAGGGGACCGAAAAACAAATTATGTGGCCTTCTACGTTAATGAAATAGATGGACAAGCGCGTTCGCTTGTTGACATGGTGTCTAAATCTTGGACCGATAAATTCGATGTGTTGGTCGATGCCAAAGAAGTTAATCGAATTTTAGAAAAAGATGGACGAGTTAGCTTGGGATCGGTGTTATTCGATCTTGATTCAAGCCAAGTAAAAGATGAATACAATGATCTTTTGCTCCGAATTAGTCAGTTCTTAAAAAGCAATCAAGCAAATACCTTCGCGATTGTTGGGCATACCGATAGCACCGGTTCGTTAGCCTATAACAAAAAGCTAGCGGTAGAGCGAGCTAAGTCAGTCAGAAATGCATTGATAAAAAAATACGGCGTTAACAAGAGCCAGTTGAGTGTTGCAAGTGCTGGCGCTATCGCTCCAGTTGTTTCCAATACTGATGACCAAGGCCGAGCATTGAATCGTCGAGTCGAAATTATTCAGTTGAAGTAGTGAGGATAGAAGTGTGTTAGGGACATTAATGAAGTCGCGAAATCTGCAATTGCCATTTTTGTATGGTGTTTTTATTTTGTCGGGTTTTTGCGGATTAATCTACGAATCAATTTGGGCGAGTTACTTAAAACTCTTTCTTGGTCATGCTATTTATGGACAAGTTACCGTACTGATTGTTTTTATTGGTGGTATGTCAATCGGTGCTTGGGTAACTGGAAAGTTTGCCAAGAAGATTCGTAATCCACTGATGATCTATGCCTTAGTAGAAGTTATTGTCGGGATCATCTCGCTGTACTTCCATGAAATTTATCAAGCGGTCACAGCGTATGCTTATTCTGACATATTGCCGGCTACTTGCAGCAACGAGACAGTTTGTACTTCACAGATTGCTATTGGCGCATTGATGATTCTTCCGCAGTCGATATTACTCGGTACTACCTTTCCGCTAATGTCGTCTGGCGCTTTGAAAATCTCGGGTAATGAGTCTGGCAAAGTTGTTTCTATGCTGTATTTCAGCAATTCGCTGGGTGCCGTTTTCGGCGTACTGTTTAGTAGTTTCTTGTTAATACCTTTAATTGGACTACCTGGTTCTTTGTTGACGGCGGGTATTGGAAATTTACTGGTGGCAGCCATCGTTTATTGGGTGGCTAAAGTTACGGTTTTCAAAGCAGACGTTGAGTCGGAGCAAACTACCTCGACTGCAGTTAAGTCTTCTACGTCAAAATACTTATTTATTCTTGCAGGAATCACCGGACTGGCCAGTTTCATCTATGAAATTGCGTGGATTCGGATGTTAAGCCTAGTGACCGGAGCATCAACTCACTCGTTTGAACTGATGCTTTCTAGTTTTATTTTAGGTCTGTCTCTCGGTGGCTTTTGGATCAAAAGAAAAATAGACACGCTAGAAAACCCCATTCAGTTCTTAGCGAAAGTTCAGATTATTATGGGGGTATTGGCTGTTTTGACTTTGCCCATTTATTTATGGACTTTCGAAATTACCCAGTCCTTTTTAAATACCGTGGCCTTTACTAATTCTGGTTATGTTCTTTATACCTTCTTTAGTAAGTCGATGTATTTATTGGTTATGTTTCCAGCAACCTTTATGGCAGGTATGACGTTACCGTTAGTGACCTTTATTTTAATGAAATCACACTATGGGCACAAAGCCATTGGTTTTACCTATTCAGTGAACTCGATTGGTTCAATTATCGGTGTGCTATTGGCGGTATTTGTGTTGATGCCTGGGCTGGGTCTTAAGAACACTATTTTTGTTGCCGCCGGTTTAGATATTCTTTTAGGTATTGGCTTGCTGATGCTGTTTGCTAAAAAAGATGCTGGAGCTCGACGCTTTATTGGTCCTGTTGTTGCCTGCTCGGTGTTAATCATCGCACTTGCGACCATCAGTTTTGACCAACGAACCATGGCTTCTGGCGTTTATCGACTGGGTAAGTCGAGCTTAGGTGAAGACTTTGACCTGAAATATCATGTTGATGGCCGAACGTCGACCGTTCATGTGATTCGAAGTGACGACGGAATCGTCGGGATTCTAACCAATGGTAAAAGCGACGGTGCTTTAAATGTAAAGCGCTCACTCAAAGAAATTGGTGATGAAGAAACCATGACCTTGACCAGCGCGATTCCTTTAGCGTATCGACCGGATGCAAAGTCGGTTGCACAAATTGGATTTGGCACCGGGATGGGAAGCGAGACTTTATTATCGTCAGATAATCTTGAACAATTGCATACCATCGAAATCGAGCCTGCTATGTTTGAGGCGGCAAAGCACTTTTGGCCAGTTAACAAATCGGCTTATACGGATCCTCGACACCAAATGATTTTTGATGACGCAAAATCTTACTTTGCTAAAAACAAAAAGCAGTTCGATATTATTATCGCTGAACCCTCTAATCCTTGGGTCAGTGGCGTTGCGAGCTTGTTTACCCATGAGTTTTACGGACAAGTGCACCAGTACGTCGCTGACGGAGGAGTGTTTACTCAGTGGGTACAGTTATATGAAATTAATCCTGCATTAGTGGCTACTATCGTTAATGCGTTGAAACAGCACTTTCCTAAGTTTCATATTTATATCACTTCTAATGTTGATATGATCATCGTGGCGTTTAAAGATGGTGAGGAGCTGCCGGTATCAGACGCTATGTTTGAGATGCCTAAACTGAAGCAGTTACTCAACCATATTGGTGTGTACAGCAAAAATGACCTGATTGCGCGCCGCATAGCGACCCAAGAAACGGTGGTTCCATTGTTAGAGAGTTATACAACAATCGCTAACAGTGATTATTACCCAGTGCTCGACACGAATGCGGCAAAGGCTCGTTTTCGTCGCGATGCTGGCAGCAATATGCTCGAGCTATCTAACCGAGAATTCTTGTATTCAAGAAAAATAGATGGGTTAACCAATCAAATACCAACGCAAGAAGCGGTCACTCAGGGAATGAATCGATTCACCAATGCCATTGGTAATACGATGAAGGCCTATAGTTATATTGTCGAAGGCGCTATGTCGGAGTTTTCTACGAACGATCAGAAAGCTTATGACTGGTGGATTGCCGCTAAGATTTTTCGCGAAGGATTGACCGAGTGCCAGCTATCTTCGACAGAAGTTGATGCGGTCTTACCGGAACTTATTGCATTGAGCCAAGATTTCTTTAAATACTTGCCGAAAGAGCACAATCAACAGGTTTGGTCGAAAGTATCCAGTTCTGGTTGTCTAGAGCAGTTGTCTGGCCAAGTACAGGCCTACGCTAGCCTATTTAGTGGGATTGCTGCCGATAATTACCCTGCAATCGTTCAATATGCGACCCAGTTGGTTGAGCGTAAGACGGTTAAAGATCGCGAGAAGAGCCTACTTTATCAATCAATTTTGTTCGCTCATTTACAGCAAAATCAACACAGTGCAGGTCAATTGTTATTAGAACAGTTAGCAGAAGAGCCATGGGCTGAGCAAAGACCCATTTGGTTACGCTATTTTCAGCAGTCATTTTCAGATAAAGATAAAAACTTAGAGATTGCTCGTTCACACTAGTTCGACTCAAGCAACTGAAAACGCCCATTTTATAATGGGCGTTTTTTTTATTACGCGATTTCTGGGCGAAAAGCGCTCGAAATTGATGCTAAACTTCCTTAAAATGGCGCCAAATTGAATTAAGGTGCTGTTTTATGTCTGTTACCTTCTCTTCGGCGCCAAGTTCGCCGGTCATTACAATAGACGGTCCTTCTGGTGCAGGGAAAGGAACCATTGCGTTTCGTTTGGCGGAGCATTTCGGGTGGCCTATTTTAGATAGTGGGGCAATTTATCGAGTGCTCGGCTTAGCGGCAGAGAGGGCCGGCTTAACGCCTGAGCAGACAGACTTAGTCGCCGATTTAGCTTTAAATCTACCCCTGACCTTCGAGGCCGACGAGCAAAGTGGGGAAGTCGTCGCCAATTTAGCGGGCGAACCTGTGGGCGATTTAATTCGAACCGACGAGGCGGGTGCTCGAGCGAGTCAGTTCGCAGCCATACCCGAAGTGAGAGAGGCGTTATTGGATCGTCAGCGAGCGTTTCAGCAGCCTCCGGGATTGGTCGCTGATGGTCGCGACATGGGAACCGTGGTTTTCCCGAATGCAGAAGTTAAAATCTTCTTGACCGCTAGCGCTGAAACCCGCGCCAATAGGCGTTTTAAGCAGTTGAAACAAAAAGGAATAAGTGCTAGTCTATGCGCCCTTCTGGAAAGCATAAAAGCACGCGATGAGCGTGACCGCACCCGTTCTGTGGCACCTTTGGTACCCGCAGAGGGGGCTTTTGTCGTTGATAGCTCAACGTTATCGATAGATGAAGTGTTTTCCCAAGTAGTTGAATATACAAAGAAAAAGCTCGGCTAACTGAATAGAGTAGACGGCTTTTTTACGGAAAAGTTCATTCTTGCCGCACGGATGATGGTGAGTTTTTTAATAGACCCGGTTTTTCAGGATTTGAAAAAGCTGGACGAAATACAGCCATAAATATTTGGCTAAACAATCTAGGAATCTGGTAATGAGCGAAAATTTCGCAGAATTGTTTGAGCAAAGTCTTCAAGAAGTAGAAATGCGTCCAGGCGCGATCATCACGGGTACTGTTGTAGCTATCGATAGCGAAATGGTGACTGTGAACGCAGGCCTGAAATCTGAAGGTGTTATCCCACGTGACCAATTCACCAATGCATCGGGTGAGTTAGAAGTTGAAGTTGGCGATACCGTAGAAGTTGCTTTAGACGCCATTGAAGATGGATTTGGTGAGACTCGTCTTTCTCGTGAACGCGCGAAGCGCTTCGAAACTTGGAAAGAGCTTGAAAAAGCCCACGAAGCTGGCGAGAAAGTTTACGGTGTTATCACTGGCAAGGTTAAAGGTGGATTTACTGTTGAAATCAACAAAATCCGAGCCTTCTTACCGGGTTCTTTGGTTGATGTTCGTCCGTTACGTGACACTGCTCACTTAGAAAATAAAGAGCTAGAATTTAAAGTCATCAAATTAGATCAAAAACGCAACAACGTTGTTGTTTCACGTCGTAGCGTTATCGAAGACGAGAACAGTGCTGAGCGCGATGAGTTGTTAGCTAAGCTAACTGAAGGCGCAGAAGCAAAAGGTATCGTTAAGAACTTGACTGATTACGGTGCATTCGTTGATTTAGGCGGTGTTGACGGTCTTCTTCATATCACTGATATGGCTTGGAAGCGTGTTAAGCACCCATCTGAAGTTGTTCAGGTTGGCGATGAGATCGACGTTAAAGTTCTTAAGTACGACCGTG
>Ga0070728_10003732_pt1 | contig 16479 bp, 19 predicted proteins | sample tdDd471_FD_66723 | JGI IMG/M metagenome (GOLD analysis project Ga0070728, IMG submission 66723) | Marine sediment microbial communities from the Atlantic coast under amendment with organic carbon and nitrate - tdDd47.1 | ecosystem: Environmental > Aquatic > Marine > Coastal > Sediment | place...
CTGCTTCCTGAAATGATCGCCTGAGCGGAACCGCGCGCGCGTACGAACGCCGTCGGGTCGACATCCATCGCTGTTGCAAGTTCCTTGGCATGGCTTACCGAGCCCGAAATCGTCAGCATTGCTGCGAGGGCTGCTCCAATAAAAATTCGAATATACACCGCCGACACCCATTTTCCGTAGATGCCCCAACGTAAGGTTTACCACTGCTTCAGCATTTGACAATGGTAACTTTCGATAAACTGGAGGAAAATCAGTTCCTTATTGCTCTGCCTCTGTCGCGCGAAAGGAAAGAGGGCCGCCCGAGGCGGCCCGACTTTCGCGGTGCGGCGCTATCCTAGCGCTGAAGGATGAGGCTGCAGAGCTCGCGAAGCTCGGACGAGTAGCTCCTGTCGCTGACGATGCCGCGGCACGGCTTGCGATACTTGGCGATATCGTTGCCGGACATCGACGCGACAATGTCGCCAACGTCCCCGCCACCAGTGCCGCCGGCGCCACCGCCGCCGCCACCGAGCAGGCCGCCGAGGCTGAGGCCGACATCGGCATCGACGCCGTTTTCGCCGCCGACATTCGCGCCGACATTGGCATTGACGCCGCTGCCGCCACCGACGCTTGCGTCAACATCGGCATTGACGCCGTCTCCGCCGCCGATCGACGCGGTCGCATCGGCATCGACACCATCGCCTCCGCCGACATTTGCGCTTGCGCCGACACCGACGCCGTCGCTGCCGCCAACACTTGCCCCGGCACCTGCACTGACGCCGCTATCGCCGCCAATGCCCACCGAGGCACCGACCTGCGCGCCGGCCGGCATTGAGAAAGCGATCGCGCTCGCGCCAATCAGGAGGACGGAAAGATTTCGGTTCATGGTCTTCATTGTCATTCTCCCAGGTTTCGTGCCCGCCAATATCCGCTGCGGACATGGTGGGAGAACAACGGGGAGGAAAAATGGTTCGACACATATTTGCGATTTCGGATAATACAGGGCGATTAGGTTAATATAAACATTATATAATCAATACATGTATCGATTCGGGACTCATTCATACGTTGTCGAATACGTGAATATTTGGAATAAACTGCGAAAAGACAAAAAGGAACGGGCCGCCATTTGGCGGCCCGTCCGGACTTCATTGTCCTTTCAGCGCAAATCATTCACGCGAAGATCGATTGCTCCGGTCAACCGAGGAGTCGGCGGTCGAAGCAGCGTCTTCCGAACCGCCATCCTGGGCAAAGTCGAACGTTCTCGTTACATCCGGATCGACCTTGTAGGCGGGGATGGCGACGGGAAAAGCACAGGCGCGCTCAAGCATCTCGCAGAGTTTGCTTGCACCTTTCATCTTCACGTCTCCTGTCATCACCGCGCCGCGGCCGTCATGGCCGTGGCTCGAAACACAATGCAGGGTTGCGAAGCCCGTTCCGCTTCGCCGCAAGTCTTGGATAATGAAAGGTATACGAGCGACCCGAATCCGCCGCGGTCGCACCCTGTCAGCGGAACACGGCCCCGTCCTCGCTGCGCAGGAAATAGATCAGGTCGAGCGAAGGCGGTTCGTGGCCCAGCACCGACAGGATCATATGCGCGTGCCCGCGGTGATGGGTCTGGTGGTTGAAGAAATGCGACAGGGCAGGGGCGAGCGGCTGGGTCACTTCCTTCGGATTGGTGACCGGCACATAGGAGAACAATCCCTCCAGCGTCGCCTCGTCCAGCGTGTCGACCCAGTCGGCGATGCGATCGTCCATGGCGCCGCGCTCGCGGCGCAAATCGCCGAAATCCGGATGCGGCAGATCGCTCAGGACACTGTGCGTTTCGCCGGTGCCCGTGAAGCGGTTCATCCAGATCCGGTCGGCGACGAGGATGTGGTTGAGCGTGCCGCACATCGAGCCGAAAAAGGCGTGCACGTCACGCTCCCATTCCTCGTCGGAGAGCAGTTCCGCCGCGTCGTACAGGCGTCCGTTGGCCCAGCGATTATAGGCGGCGAACATGCGGTAGTGGCGTATTCCGTCCATCGATCATCCCCTCTTGGGCGGGCGGCGGCACGATGCCGTGCGCCCCTTGGCAAGCGCAATGCGGGCGGCTATAGACCGCCCGAATTTCGTTTTCTCCCCCTATCACGACCAAGAGGACTATCCCATGGCCATCGAGCGCACCTTTTCCATGATCAAGCCGGACGCCACCGCGCGCAACCTGACCGGCGCGATCACCCAGATGCTGGAGGAAGCCGGCCTGCGCGTCGTCGCGTCCCGTCGCGTCTGGATGAGCCAGCGTCAGGCCGAAGCCTTCTACGCCGTCCACAAGGAACGCCCCTTCTTCGGCGAACTGACCGAGTTCATGTCGTCCGGCCCGACCGTCGTCCAGGTACTGGAAGGCGAGAACGCCATCGCGAAGAACCGCGAAGTCATGGGCGCCACCAACCCGGCCGACGCCGCCGAAGGCACGATCCGCAAGCGCTTCGCCAACTCCATCGGCGAAAATTCCGTGCATGGCTCCGACGCCCCGGAAACCGCTGCCGAGGAAATCGCCTTTTGGTTCGCCGGCTGCGACATCGTCGGCTAAGCCGACCCTGATCCCAAACAAATGAAAACCGGGCCTTCGCGCCCGGTTTTTTATGCGCCGGTCTTGAGGAACAGCTTCTCCAGCATCGCCCGTGCATGGTCCGGCAACGGCTGCGATTTCCGGGTCGCCGTATTCGTGCACACGACGACGCCTTCGGCGGTCGCGCGGCATTTCCCGTCCTTGAAGATCGCATGGCGCATGGCGATCGAGGAACTGCCGATCCGCGTCACGGCGGTTCCGATGGTGACGTCGCCCGGCCATGACATTTCGGCGAGGAAGTCCATGGCGATGTGCACCAGCGAGAAGTGGCAGCCCTCCGGCGGCATTTTGTGCGCCGGGTCGTAGAGGACGGCCACGCGTCCCGCTTCGAACATCGTCGCATAGACCGCATTGTTCACATGCCCTTCCTGATCGTGGTCGGCATAGCGCAGCGAATGGACGGTATGCACGGGGAAGGCATCGAGGGGCAGGAGGTCGGCGGACTCGGCCATGAAGCGTCTCCGGTTGCGTTCCGAAGATATGTAGCCGATTGTGCGATGCGACAAAACGCCTTCATCAGGCTTTAACACACACCTGCTGCAATTGGCGGTGTAGGATTTGTCTAGAGCCTGCCATGACAGGCTCCAGGCTTGGCGAAAAGTGAGATGACCTACCCGGACTATACAAGAGCTGAACGGATCGCCGACGGGATCATCCACGTCGTCGGCATAGCCGCGAGCGTGATAGCCGTCATCGCCGTCCTGATTGCCGCGATCCCGACCCTCGATGTCTTCTCCACCACAGCACTTGCCATTTACGGCGTCACGGTCGTGACGCTGTTCAGCGTTTCTGCCGCCTATCACATGGTTTCCCATGCGGACGTGAAGGCGGTTCTGCGAAAATGCGATCAGGCGGCAATTTTCTTCAAGATCGCAGGCACTTACACGCCTTTGGTGATTCTGATCGGTAGCGCATTTTCCTATGGCGTGCTGACCTTCGTATGGGCGGCCGCGATCTTCGGCGCCATCGGCAAGTTCGCGTTCGGCCACCGGCTGGAAGGCATCTCGGTGGCCATCTTCCTGGTGCTCGGATGGGCGAGCGTCACGCTTGCTTGGCCGATCTTCGCCACCATGCCGACAGGCGTTTCCATGCTGATCCTCGCCGGTGGACTGCTCTACTCGATCGGCGTCATTTTCCACGTCTGGAACGGATTGAGATACCAGAACGCCATCTGGCACGCCTTCGTGCTCGCGGCGTCCAGTTGTCATTTCATCGCTCTGACGACGGGAACCTTCACGCTCGCCTGAGCAAGCTTTGTCGTCCCGACCCCGACAATCCGTGGCTGCGTCAATTCTTGCCGGGAATTCACCGATTGGGGCCTGATTTAACGCATCGGGCCTGATATGCCCGCAGCGATTGAGCAAGCGTGGGGACGAATTCGGGGATGATCAGCTGGCCATTTTCCCAAATTCACAGGGAAGGCGGCGAAAAGCCCCTGATCCTGTTCTATAACAATTTCTTCGCAGAGCCTCCGACCATCCCGTCTTCTCCTTGCATCGAGGGATGCGAATTCACCACGGACCGTCGCGCCCTGTCGAAGGCCGCGGCGGTGGTCTTCCATATCCCGAACCGCCGCCCGCGCATGCCCCTGTTCAAGCGCCGCGGCCAGCTCTGGGTGGCATGGTCGCTGGAAAGCGAGGTCAACTATCCCCAACTGGCCGACCCGGCTTTCATGCGGCGCTTCGACCTGACGATGACCTACAAGCGCTCCTCCGACATCTGGTGTCCCTATCTTCCGGGCGCTGAAGAGTTCGCACAGGCGATATCAGGGCCGGTCCCGGCCAAGACGGCGGATGCTCCGGTCGTGATGTTCCAGTCGGCAAAGATCGACCGGAGCGGGCGAAACGACTATGCGGCCGAATTGATGAAGCATATCGACGTCCACTCCTATGGCCGCATTCACAACAATCGGCAGATCCCGGTCGAGGATCAGGGACACGCGACCAAAGAGGCCATGATCGGCGCCTACAAATTCTGTATCGGCTTCGAGAACTCGATCGGGGCCGATTACGTGACCGAAAAATTCTTCCAGCCGCTCCTCGCGGGGTCCGTGCCGGTCTATCTAGGCGCGCCCAATGTGGCCGACTTCGCGCCAGGCGATCACACCTATATCGACGTGTCGGGCTTCTCCGGCCCGCGCGAACTCGCGGAATACCTCGTCTCGCTCGACCGGGACGACGAGGCCTATGGCCGCTACTTCGACTGGCGAAACCGCGAGCTGAACGCCCAATTCCGGCAAATGCTGTCGGATACGTCTGAAGATCCGTTCTGCCGGCTGTGCCGGATCGTCGCCGCGCGCGTCACCGAAACGGCGTAAGCGCCTGCCATCCGGCGGCTTGGTTTTGAAAAAATGTCTCCGCCCTCTGGACAAATCGGGCCGAGTGCATCAGTGATCGTCACCGATTGTTGGGGTCGTAGCTCAGTTGGGAGAGCGCGTCGTTCGCAATGACGAGGTCAGGGGTTCGATTCCCCTCGGCTCCACCAATTTCTCGCTTCAGGCTGTCCCACCCGGCGTCGCTTTCTGACTGCTGCGCAGGACCGTTGCTCAAATCGGGCCGCGAGTGATCACTCAGCCGCTACCGCTTTCGCTTGAGCCATCTGACAAGGTAGAAAACGAGTGGTGCCGCGCAGACAGCGGCGATCACAAGCTTGGTCGCAAGATCGCTGTCTTCAAATCCGTGTGGGATTACCAGCACGTGAAAGGTCTCCCCGCCGCTTCGCTACCACCGCTCCGCCGCCGCGTCGTCGGCATCTTTCGCCTCGACCCAGCCGCCTTCGCTGCCGTCCTTGCGGTGTTCCTTCTTCCAGAAGGGCGCGCGTGTCTTCAGGAAATCCATCATGAAATCCGCAGCCTCGAAGGCGGCCTGCCGATGCGATGAGGCGGCAACGACGAGGACGATGTTTTCGCCCGGCGCGATTTTGCCGTGACGATGGATGACGGTCAGACCCGTCACCGGCCAGCGCTCGATGGCCTGCCTGGCGATGCGGATGATCTCGGCCTCGGCCATGCCGGGATAGTGTTCCAGTTCAAGGGCAGCGAGCGTCCCGTTCTCGTCGCGGCAAAGCCCCGTAAACGTCACCACCGCGCCGACGTCTGCCCGGCCATTCGTCAGGCGCACGCTCTCGGCGGCGGCGTCGAAATCCTCCCCCTGCACGCGGATGACGGGCTCGACGGCCACTTCAGCCCCCGGTCATCGGCGGGAAGAGGGCGATCTCGCGCGGATTGCCGAGGGCCTCGCCATGCTCGACATGTTCCTGGTCGACGGCGATGCGGATGGCGTTGTCCATCGCCAGCGCCGCCTCGTAATTCTCGCCGCGGGTCTTCATCCAGGACAGCAGGTCGGCGCCGGTCTTCACGGTTGCGGGAAGGTCGACCTCTTCCTCGGTAACGCCGATGCGCTCGCGCACCCAGGCGAAATAGACCAGTTTCGTCATGGCGCTCACTCGTCCTCGATCACGTGTTTCAGCCCGGACCGGAAATAGTCCCACCCCGTATAGAGCGTAACGATCGCCGAAATCCACAGCAGCACATGGCCCATCTCGGTGGTGTAGGGCACAATCTTGTCGCCGGCGGGACCGGCCAGCAGAAATCCGATGGCGACGAGCTGGATCGCCGTCTTCCATTTGGCGAGCCACGTCACCGGCACGCTCACCTCAAGCGAGGCGAGATATTCGCGCAGGCCCGAGACGAGGATCTCGCGGCACAGGATGATGACGCCCGCCCACAGGCTCCAGCCGGCGATCGACCCTTCGGCCGCGAGCAGCAACAGAACGACCGAGACGACCAGTTTGTCGGCGATCGGGTCGAGCATGCGGCCGATATTCGAGGTCTGCTTCCATTTGCGAGCCAGATAGCCGTCGAGAAAGTCGGTCAGGCTGGCGACGACGAAGATCGCGAACGACAGCCACCGTGCGAAATCGCTCGATTGCAGCCGGCCTTCGAGAAAGAAGCAGACGACGATCAGCGGCACCGCGAGAATGCGGGCATAGGTCAGGATATTCGGCAGATTATACGCGTTGCGGGCCATTATCTGTGACAACCACCGGAAAGACTGCCGGTCAAGTGCGACCTGTTGCTGCGCTTTTCAACCGGCTTGGCGGAAATGGTCGTAGATTTGCCGGGCCATGGCTTCCGAAATGCCCTCGACCTTTGCCAGATCCTCGAGAGCGGCGCGCCCGACGCCCTTGGCAGTGCCGAAATGGTGCAGCAATGCGCGCTTGCGCGCCGGTCCGATCCCGTCGATCTCGTCGAGCGGGTTCTTGACCATTTCCTTCTTTCTGCGCGCGCGATGCGAACCGATGGCGAAACGGTGCGCCTCGTCCCTCAGCCGCTGGATGAAATAAAGCACCGGATCGCGCGGCGGCAGCGTGAAATCCGGCTTGCCGGGAATGATGAAGCGCTCGCGTCCCGCGTCGCGGTCGACACCCTTGGCGACACCGACGACATCGACGGCCCCGTCGACGCCGAGATCCTTCAGGATGGTCATCACCGCATTGACCTGTCCGATGCCGCCATCGATCAGCAGCAGGTCGGGCCAGGCGGGCAAAGTGTCGGAGATGGCGTCGGCGCTGGCCTCCGCATCCTCTTCGCCATTCTCCGCCGAACGGTCCGGAATGCCTTCTTCCTTCACCAGCCGCGAGAAACGCCGCTCCATCACTTCGCGCATCATCGCGAAATCGTCGCCTGGCGTCGCCGTCTCCGACTTGATGTTGAACTTGCGGTACTGGTTCTTGGCAAAGCCCTCCGGCCCGGCGACGATCATCGCGCCGACCGCGTTGGTGCCCATGATGTGCGAGTTGTCGAAGACCTCGACGCGCCTCGGCGCCCGCGACAGCTGCAATGCTTCCGCCATTCCCTCCATCAGCTTGGCCTGCGAGGAGGTTTCGGCGAGCCTGCGGCCGAGCGCTTCCTTTGCATTTGCCAGCGCATGCTCGACCAGGTCGCGCCGTTCGCCGCGTTGCGGCCGCGTGACGGTTACCTTGCGCGGCGCCTTCAGCGACAGCGCCTCGGCCAGAAGCTCCGCCTCGGGCAGCGTCTCGGAGGTCAGGATCAACCGCGGCACCGGCTTGTTGTCGTAGAATTGCGAAATGAACGCGCCAAGCACTTCCTCGGGCTCCATTGCGGCGTCCGCCTTCGGAAAATAGGCGCGGTTGCCCCAGTTCTGGCCAGTGCGGAAGAAGAACACCTGGATGCAGGTCATGCCGCCCTGCTGCTGGATGGCGAAGACGTCGGCTTCCTCCACCGATTGCGGATTGATGCCCTGATGGCTCTGGATCGAAGTCAGCGCCGAGATCCGGTCGCGATAGACGGCGGCGCGTTCGAAATCGAGGTTTTCCGACGCCACCTGCATCGTCTTCGACAGGTCGGCCTGCACGGCCCGGCTGCGTCCGGACAGGAAGGCTTTCGCCTCGCGGACCAGTTCGGCATAGCCGTCCACGGAGATTTCGCCGGTGCAGGGGCCGGAGCAGCGCTTGATCTGGTAGAGCAGACAGGGCCGCGTGCGGCTCTCATAGACGCTGTCGGTACATGTCCTCAGCAGGAAGGCGCGTTGCAGCGCATTGATCGTCCGCCCCACCGCCGTCGCCGAGGCGAAGGGGCCGAAATAGTCGCCTTTCTTCGTCTGCGCGCCGCGGTGCTTGAAGATGCCGGGTGCCTCGTGGCCGCCGGTCAGCAGGATATAGGGGAACGACTTGTCGTCGCGCATCAGCACGTTGAAGCGCGGGCGCAGCCGCTTGATCAGGTTCGCCTCGAGCAGCAGCGCCTCGGTCTCGGTGCGCGTGGTGACGAATTCCATCGCCGCCGTCAGCGTGATCATCCTGGTGATGCGGTTGGTATGGCCGCGGCCCTGGGCGTAATTGGTCACCCGCTTTTTCAGGTTCGCCGCCTTGCCGACATAGAGCACGTCGCCGTCGCCATTGAACATGCGGTAGACGCCCGGTGCGTTCGGCAGCCGCTTCACATAAGCCTTGATCAGATCCGCGCCGTGCAGTTCCTCCGACAGATTGTCCGCTGTGTCCCAGACGAGATTCTTGCCGAGGGCGGTCATGACGGGATCGTCGCCGCCATCCAGCTCGGTCTCGGCAATGCCGTTTTCGGGAATCGGTTTCGCGTTCATGTCTCAATTTCGGCGATGTGACGCCGGGACTTCAAGTGGGGTCGCAACTCTGCTGACACATGGTCCTATTCGGCGATATCCGCAACGTCCGGCGTTTCCCAGGCGAGGTGCTGGCCGCCGTCGAGCGCGATCATCTGGCCGGTGATCGAGCGGTTTTCCCACAGATAGCGGATCGTCGCGCCGATTTCGGAAAGCTCAGCGCCATGCTGCAGCGGCACTGCTTGCGCCTGTTTCGCGAAATCCTCATCGCTTTGCCGCGGGCTCTTCAGCGTCGGCCCGAGACCGATGGCATTGACGCGGATGGAGGGCGCGAGCGCCTGCGCCATTGTCTGTGTCGCGGTCCACAATGTCGATTTCGACAGCGTGTAGGAAAAGAAGTTCGGGGTCAGCCGCCAGACCCGCTGGTCGATCATGTTGACGATCAGTCCCTGGCCGCCTTCGGGCAGGTTCGCCGCGACAGCCTCTGCGAGGAAGGCCGGGGCTTTTACATGCACGGCGAAATGCCGGTCCCAGATGGCTTCGTCCAGCGTGTCGATGGCGTCGTTTTCGAAGACGGACGCATTGTTGACCAGCAGATCGATCGGTTGTCCGGCGAGATCCGCCGCTTTCCTGGCAAGCGCGCGCGTGGCGTCCTTGTCGAAGAGGTCGGCCTGAACCGCATGGGCGACATGGCCCCGGCCTGTCAGTTCCGCCGCCAGCGCTTCCGCTTCGTCGAAGGACCGGTTGGCATGGATCACCACCGCAAAGCCGTTGGCCGCGAGATCCTCCGCAATGGCGCGGCCGATCCGTCTGGCCGCGCCCGTGACGAGCGCCGCACCTTTCACCTGCATCTCCTGGCTCTCCGGAAACTCACAAGACAACCGCGACATAGACCACGTAAGCGGCGAACATCAGCGCGCCGATGATTTTGCCCGTGGTGATGCGAGCGAAGCAGATCACCGTGAGCGCCACCGCGGCGGCCAGCATGACCCACATGTCGCGCTCGATCATGATGTGGGATACCGGCACCGGGATGATCAGGCCGGTAACGCCCATGATCGCGCCGATATTGAAGATGTTGGAGCCGATGATATTGCCCAGTGCCACATCGGCGTTCTTGCGCCACGCCGCAGCCATGGTGGTCGCCAGTTCTGGCAGCGATGTGCCGACGGCAACGATGGTCAGGCCGATGGCGGCCTGCGAAATACCAAAGGCTTCTGCGATCCCGGAGGCTCCCGAGACCGTCAGATGCGCCGCAATCGGCAAGCCGATCAGACCGCCCGCCAGATGGATCGCGATCCTCGCCGGCGCGTGTGGCAATTCGCCGAGTTCGTCATGGTAGTCGCCGGTCTGCTCTTCCTCGACATGCGCGCGCGCCCGCAGAACCTGCACCAGAACGAAAAGGAGGATACCGGCAAAAAGAAACGCGGCTTCCGTCCGCGACAGCAGGTCGTCGCTGATCATCCACATGAACGCGATGGTGAAGACGAGCATGACCGCCACGTTGCGCGCCAGGCCGGTCTGCTTGGCATGCACGACGGCGATGATGGCGGGGAGGCCGAGAACCAGCAGGACGTTGGCGATATTCGATCCGACGACATTGCCGACGGCAATGTCGGGCGCGCCGGAGAGCGCCGACTGCAGCGACACGACGAGCTCGGGCGCCGACGTTCCGAAGGCGACGACCGTTAGGCCGATGATCAGCGAAGGAATGCCGAGATTTTCTGCGAGACCGGCTGCGCCCTTGACCAGATAGTCGCCTGCGAACACGAGCAGGACGAGACCGGCGGCAAGCATGAGAATGTCGAGGAGCATGGAAACCTGTCGGAAAGAGGATTGAACCGTCTATATAGGCGTGCCGACCGGGAAAAAAGGGCCGGCCCGACGATGTTGCTAAACCGACACACCGGTCCCCTGTCTTTTTTCAGCCACTGAATCTCCAAATTCCGGCAATGCATTCGCCGCATTCGGGAACGAATTGTGGACGCGGGAGTTTGGGGCACAGGCGTGCCTGAAACACAGAGATGATTTCGGCACGCGCAACAGATACTTGCAAGGAGAGTAACATGCGCATGTTTGTTAAACTGGCCGGCGGAATTGCCATCGTGGCCTTGGCCGGCAACGCGGCCCTGGCTGCGGACGCCATCGAGGCCCCGCCGTCGCCGCCGATGGCTGCTCCGGTCAATATCGTGCCGGCCGACACCTGGTCCGGCATCTATGTCGGCGCATTCGGCGGCTATGACTGGGCGAATTTTGACGCAGGCAGTGTCGACGTGAACGATTGGGATGCCGGCGCCTTCGCTGGCTACAACTGGCAGAGCGGGTCGATCGTATACGGTGCGGAAGCCGATCTCGGCTATTCCTTCGGTTCCGAAACGTCCGGCCCCAACAGCATCGATCGCGGCATGTACGGTTCGTTGCGCGGACGTCTCGGCTACGCGTTTGATCCGTTCATGATCTACGGTACGGGCGGTCTCGCCGTCGCCAATGCCGAGCTTTCGGATGGCGTCGGTTCCGACAGCAACACCCATATCGGCTGGACGGTCGGCGCCGGTGCCGAAGCGCTTCTGACCGACAAGATCTTCAGCCGCGTGGAATATCGCTATTCCGATTACGGTTCGAAGGACTACACGCTTGGCGGAGGCACCGTGTCCTCCGGCTTCAGCGAGCACAGTGTGTCGGCCGGTATCGGCGTCAAGTTCTGACCGGACGCAATCCGGCAACATATGGCCCGCGCGGAGCAATCCGCGCGGGCCTTTTTTATCCCTGCGACTTCAACGTCGCGTAATCCGGGAAGGCCTCCGCGAAACGGGCCTCGAAGCGCTTCAGCTTCGGCCGCCCGCGCCGCCAGTTCAGATCGCCGAAACGCAAATCGAGATAGCCGAGCATGGCGGCGACGGCGAACTGCCCGCCGGTCAGCTTGGTGGTCACCCGGGGCGCATTCTCGTTCAGCCAGTCGAGCCCGCGTGTCGTCTTGCGCGCTTGCATGTCGAGCCAGGGCTGATGGACCTTGTCTTCCGGGCGAAAACGCTTCTCGTAAATCTGGGCGACGAGCGTGTCGGTGATCCCGTCCGCGAGGGCTTCGAGGAACTCGACCTCGATGCGCTTCTTAGCATTGCGCGGATAAAGCTTGTGCCCGCTCATACGGTCGAGTTCCTGCATGATCACGCGGCTGTCGAACAGCGCCGATCCGTCGTCCATAACCAGCGTCGGGATATTGCCGAGGGGGTTGTTGTCGATCAGGTCCGCCGGTTCGTCCGAAGTGTTGACCTTTACCGCCTCGATCGGCAGCTCGAGCCACACCGCGGCCATGCGGACCTTGGCGCTGTAAGGGGAGGTGGGTGAATAGAGCAGGCGTGGCATGAAGAGTGTTTCCCTTGGCAGTGCGACGGGACGTGGCTGCTCGGCAGTGGATTGACCGGGAAGCCGCCCCGTCCGTGATGGAACGGAGATCTCCTAACCACGTTTCTTCTCCAGTCGCAAAGCGGTGATGCAGATCGCAGAAACGCGGCACAGGGAGAATTGTAATGGACAAGGACAAACACGGCGAAACGATTGTCGAAGGCAATCACGGTCGCAAAAAGAAAACGGACGCCGAGAAGACCAGGGAGCGTCGCGAGGAAAAAGGCCGCGACAATGCCGATATGATCGTCGAGGAAAACGACGAGAACCGCCGCTAACGCAGCGGCGGCATGACTGCGCCCGCCTTCCGGCAGTCGTCGGCATCGACTTCCGGGCAGGATACGAAGCCGGAAAGATCGCGCGACAGGCAAATGCGGATATCGCGGATATAGCGCCGGTCGCAGGTCACCGCGATGGCGTCGTTGGGCAGGCCCGGATTGGCTGCGATAAAGGCTTCCTCGACGCTGTCGGGATCGACGGTGCGTGTCTGCGTGGCCGCTTCAAACGACTGCGGCATGGCGATCTTGTCGAACGCCATGCGCGTGGTCGTGAAATAGTCTTCCTGCGAAAGGCCTGAACAGGTCCCGTGTTCGCTCCATTCATGCCGGATCAGCCCGGTTGACGGCATGATGTCGAGCATAGAATCGGACAGCTCTCTCAGCACGCTCAGCGGCCGGTCGGTCGGACAGGCAGTCGGATAGCCGCTTGAGAATTGCGGCCAGAGCCCGTGCACCACGAAGCCGAACGGTTCGTCCGCTTCGCATTGCTGCCGGTTGGCCCGATCCCCATAGGAGGCGCAATAGCTGGGCGACCAGGACAGCGCCAGCACGTAGAAGTCGAAACCGCTGCCGACAGGCGCGGCGGTCGGCTCTGCCGCAATGGAGGAGGATTGCGCCGTGTCGTCGCAGCCGGCGAGCGCGAGGCCGACGGCGAGCAGGGCTGCCGCGCGTCCAGGCCAGGACATGTTTCTTGAGGAGGCGATATTACCGCAGGACGCGGCAATAGCTGTCATAGACGTTCCAGCGGTCCAGTCCGGAAAGGCAGAACTCGACGCTGTCGCCGAAGATGCCGGCAAAGCCCATATCGTATTCCACCATATACCAGACAGTCCTGGTGTGGCCGTCCGACATGGCGGCGGTCGCCTTGCAATAGAGCCGGTCGATGCCCATCGGCTCCGCGATCGCCGGCTCGTAGCGGTTTTCCCGGATATCGGAGATCGCAACGATGGAGAGTTCGGGGCGGTGATGGACTTCGCGCGCCTGGATTCCGAAGCGGCGTTCGATGCTGCGGAGATAGCCTTCCCGCGCGCAGAAGGAATCGGGCTGGGCGGCGACATAGGGTCCCGGGGCGATCAGGTCGGCGGCATTCGCAATACTTGCCGGAACCGACAACAGGGCTGCGGCCAATACTCCGCGAATGACAGAAGAGATCCGGCTGGACATCGCGTGCTCCTTTGCGCAATCCGATGCAGCCTGATTACCGCATCAATTCGGTCCCGTCACCCCGTTTGCTATGGCCATGATGCCACAGTGAAAACGAAACGATATGCCTCTACTCGCCGGCGAGCCAGTTGACGGCATAGGAGCCCGAGCCCTTCTTGAATTCCATCACCGATGAGAGCCACGGCAGGATCGTCCGCAACTCGCTGTCCAGCGTATAGGGCGGATTGACCACGATCATGCCGGAGCCGTCGAATCGGACATCGGCGCCGGACGACCGCACCTCCAGCGAGGTGTCGAGAATGCGCGGGATCTTCAACCCCTTCAGTTCCTCGCGGAACTCGGCGACGCCCTTGCGATGCTTGACCGGGTACCACAACAGGAAGGTGCCGGTCGCGAAACGCTTGTGGCCTTCCTTCAGCGCAGTCAGGATGTTGAAGAACTCGTGATAGACCTCGAAGGGCGGGTCGACCAGCACGATGCCGCGCCGTTCCTTCGGCGGCAGGTGAGACTTGATGCCAAGCCAGCCGTCCAGCTTCGTGATGCGTGCCTGGACATCTCCCTCGAACTGCGCATGCAGAACCTCGAAGTCCTCTGGATGCAGTTCGAGTGCCGTCAGCCGGTCCTGCTTGCGGAACAGCTGGCGCGCGATCATCGGGGAGCCCGGATATTGCATCACCCCGCCATCGGGATTGAAGGAGCGGACCGCGTCGAGATAGGGCCCGATCAGGGCGAGGACATCGGCCGGCGCACGGTCGGCGGCGTCCATGACCTTGCCGATGCCGGTCTTCCATTCGCCGGTCTTCTGGGCCTGATCTGAAGACAGGTCGTAGAGCCCCAATCCGGCATGGGTGTCGAGCACGCGGAAGGCGGCGTCCTTCTTTTGCATATAGGCGATAACGCGGGCGAGCACGATGTGCTTGAACACATCGGCGAAGTTGCCGGCATGGAAAATGTGGCGATAATTCATTTGCCGCTCCTATCGCGCCTTAAGGCTTCACGCTAGTCTCCGCCGCATGAATATAGCGCCCAAAATCGAGACATTCCGTTCAACCTGTCCGCATGATTGCCCGTCCTGCTGCGCCCTCGATGTCGAACGTGTCGGGGGAACGCATATCGGCCGGATCCGCGGGGCGAAGGACAATAGTTATACCGATGGCGTCATCTGCGCCAAGGTGGCGCGCTATGCGGAGCGCATCCATCACCCGGGCCGGCTGCTCCATCCGCTGATTCGCAGGGGGCGCAAGGGCGAGGGGGAATGGCAGCAGGCGTCGTGGGACGCCGCGCTCGACCTCGTGGCGGAACGGTTCCTCGCGGCGGAGGAGAAATACGGCCCGGAAACGATCTGGCCCTATTTCTTCGCTGGCACCATGGGGCAGGTGCAGCGCGACGGCATTCACCGGCTGAAACATGCCAAGCGCTATTCCAACCAGTTCGACACGATCTGCACCAACATGGCCTGGACCGGCTATGTGATGGGCACCGGCCGCCTTGCCGGACCCGATCCGCGCGAGATGGCGAAATCCGATTGCGTCGTCATCTGGGGTACCAATCCTGTGTCCACCCAGGTCAATGTGATGACCCACGCCATCAAGGCGCGCAAGGAGCGCGGCGCGAAGATCGTCGCCATCGACATCTACGCGAACGACACCATCGCGCAGGCCGATATCGGGCTGGTCCTCAAGCCCGGAACCGATGCTGCGCTCGCCTGCGCGGTGATGCATGTCGCCTTCCGGGACGGTTACGCCGACCGCGATTTCATGAACAAATACAGCGACAAGCCGGCGGAACTTGAATCGCATCTGGCGACGCGTACACCCGAATGGGCCGCGTCGATCACCGGGCTGACGGTCGACGAGATCGAGGCCTTCGCCAGGCTGGTCGGCACGACGAAACGAACCTTCTTCCGCCTCGGCTACGGCTTCACCCGCAACCGCAATGGCGCGGTCTCGATGCATGCCGCGGCCTGTGTGCCGACGGTACTCGGCTCATGGCAATATGAGGGCGGCGGCGCCTTCCACAACAATGGCGACATCTACAAGCTCGACAAGCGGGAACTGACCGGGGCGTCTTACGCCGACCCGGACATCCGCTGGCTCGACCAGTCGAAAATCGGCCGCGTGCTCACCGGCGACATCGAGGCTCTCGCGGGCGGTCCGCCGGTGACGGCAATGCTGATCCAGAACACCAATCCGGCCAATGTCATGCCCGAACAGCAACTGGTGCGTGCCGGGCTCGCCCGCCTCGACCTGTTCACCGTTGTCCACGAGCAATTCATGACCGAGACGGCGGAACTCGCCGATGTCGTCCTGCCGGCAACGATGTTCCTGGAACATGACGACATCTACAAGGGCGGCGGCCACCAGCATATCATGTTCGGCCCGAAGCTGATCGACGGCCCGGGCGAGACGCGGCCGAACCATTTCGTCTTCGAGGAACTGGCCAGGCGCCTCGGCGTCGCCGACAGACCGGGTTTCGGCAAGACCGAAAGCGAACTGATCGACACCATCGTCGCTCCCTTCGGCGAGAACTATGACAGCTTGAAGGAAAAGGGATGGGCCGATGTCCAGCCCGATTTCGACACTGCGCATTATGTCGGCGGTTTCGGACATGCCGACGGAAAGTTCCGCTTCAGTCCCGACTGGCTGGCGGGACCGTCTCCGAACAAGCCGCCGAAGGCGCTCGGCCCGCAAGGGCCGGCCGATCGTCTGCCGGCATTCCCCGATTATCTCGACCTGACCGAACAGCCGGACGCGAACCATCCGTTCCGCCTCGCAACGTCGCCGTCACGCTCCTTCCTGAACTCGACGTTTGCCGAAACACCCGGCTCGGTGAAGCGTGAAAAGCGGCCGGAAGTGATGATCCATCCCGACGACGCGGCCTCGCTGGACCTTGAGGACGGCGCGCCGGTCGCGCTCGCGAATTCACGCGGCGAGGTGCATCTGCATCTGAA
>Ga0070728_10003733_pt1 | contig 16473 bp, 11 predicted proteins | sample tdDd471_FD_66723 | JGI IMG/M metagenome (GOLD analysis project Ga0070728, IMG submission 66723) | Marine sediment microbial communities from the Atlantic coast under amendment with organic carbon and nitrate - tdDd47.1 | ecosystem: Environmental > Aquatic > Marine > Coastal > Sediment | place...
GTTTAGCCTTCATCTTAGCCAAGCGCACAAACTGCACTAATGGCCGTTTGGCAGGACAAACATAAGAACAGGAACCACATTCAAAACAATCGAAAACACCAAACTGGGCGGTATCCTCGGCCCGGTTTGCTTCCACATAAATACCAATCTCTTTGGGCTCCAGCCCCATCGGACATGCATCAAGACACCATCCACACCGGATGCACTGCGAGTGTGGTTGAGTATCAATCTCATCTTCTGTCAAAAACAGGATAGCAGAGGTGGTCTTAGTTACAGGAACATCCAGGCTGGATATGGCAAAACCCATCATTGGACCACCCATAATAACTTTGGCAAGTCCTGGTTTTACTCCTCCAAGATAGTCGACAATATCACCTATTTTTGTACCTATCTTCACCTGCAGGTTGGCTGGTCTGGCAATACCTTTTCCGGCAATGGTGACAACCTTTTCATATAAAGGCTTGCCGTAAACCACCGCATCGTATACAGCCTTTGCCGTGGTTACATTCTGCACCACAACACCAACCGACGAAGGCAGCGCCATAGCTGGTACCTTTCGACCGGTAACAGCTTGAATAAGTTGCTTTTCTGAGCCTTGGGGATACTTTACCTGCAGAGTCTGGATTTTGATGGTGTCTGCTCCAGGAACATCCTTAACTGCTTTTTCCATCTCAAGAACTGCATCGGGCTTATTGCTTTCAATACCGATATGACACTCGCTGATGCCGAGAATTTTAAGGAGAATTTGTGCTCCCTCAACAATTTCGGTTGGGTTCTCAAGCATCTGCCGATGATCGGCAGTGATATACGGTTCGCATTCGGCGCCATTTAGTACCAAAGTGTCAACAGGTGAATTTGCAGGTGGATTCAGTTTCACATGGGTGGGAAATCCTGCACCCCCAATACCGATGATACCGGCATCGTGTATTTTTGCTAACAAGTCTGAACTGGAAAGCTGCTGCCAGTCAAGCTTTTGGTACTGGACGGCTTCTGCCTCTTTATCCACCACGAGGGTTATTGAAGGGCTGCTTACCCGTACCGGATGAGCCGACGTTGCTAAATTCTTGATTTTCCCAGCAGCCGGTGCATGAAGCGGAACCCCCAGCCCTTTTTTCACTTCGCCCACCAGAGCAGCCTCAGCCACCACGTCACGTTTGGCAACAGTCGCTGTGCATGGAGCGCCAATGTGCTGGCCAAGAATAATTTCGAGTTCGTCTGGTACAGGCATGACTTCTATTGCTAAGCCCTGCGTTTGCGCCTTGAATTCAGGCGGATGAACGCCACCTTTAGGAAATGTCAGCAAAGATTTCATATTTACTTAATAATTTAATTACTTAGAAATGATACACACAACCGTAATTTGTGGTTCTGTACCCGTATTCCGTCTTTGGTCAGGATTAGCCTGATGAGTACCTAATAAGAGGTTACGACAAGCCGCCATAATACTTCATAAACTGAGTTCTCTCGAAGACCGCGGGTTCCGTTGCCTTTTCGTAGCTCAGTTTGCCTCTAAAATCAGCAAGACTGGAATAGGATTTCTGATCCATCCATTCCTCAAGCCCGCTCAATATCGTTCCGATCTGCCCTGCACCGTTTTTATAGATGGTAGAAACGACCTGAACTGCTGTAGCACCAGCCAGGATCTGCTTTATTAGCCCTTCACTATCATGAATCCCAGTGGAAGCCACCAGATCCTTTTCGATCAAACCAGACATAAGTGCTATCCAGCGCAAAGGTCCAGTGCCCTCTGCAGGACTGCTCAGGACATCTGCTGATTTTACAACCATCTTGTTAATATCTATATCAGGGGAATAATAACGGTTGAACAAGACAAAGCCGGAGACCTTATCGGTCCAACTCAGTTTTTGGATAAGGTTGGCAAGAGAGGCAGAATAATGACTCATCTTCAGAGCGAGAGGAATCGACACCATCTCGCTGACACCATTGATGATCTCAATATATTTCTTCTCACTTTCCTCGCTGGTCATTTTCGGATTTGAGGGAAGCAGGGAAATATTAAGCTCAATACCATCCGCACCCTCATTTTCGAGAGACTTGGCAAAGGAAACCCACTCACTGGCTGAGACACAGTTGATGCTTGCTATAACCGGAATATCAACAGCTTTTTTGGCTCCGGAAATAAGCTTAAGATAATTATCCAATTCATTACCACGGGTATACTCACGAATATAATCCGTTGCCCCAGGGTAATCTGCGTTATAACTTTCAAGGTTTGCCGATAATTCAGCCTGAATCTGCTCCTCGAAAAGAGATTTCAGCACAACTGCACCTGCGTTATTGTCAGCTAATTCCTTTATCTTATCAATAGAATAAGTAAAACCACAACTACCGATAATCAAAGGATTTTTCAGATCCAGCCCAAGGTATTTTGTTGATAGATCTTTCATATCGTCTGAGGTGTTCTCCATTAAAAAATATATTCTACCTGGCAATCAACACAGAAAAAACCGCCAGTTTTTAGGCGTGTAATTGTGCGTATTGTGCACAGAAAAAGCAGAAATCATTTTAATCACATTACATATTGCGGTTAGAGAAATACTAAATATTTCTAAAAGTTCAACAGTATTTCACCGTAACTGCGAATAAACCACGGCATCTACCTGTTTTCACGGCACATAAATTTTAGTTATTTTTTTCACAATCTGCATGAATAAGCAGTGGGTAGCGACTATCGCTCCTCAACATATTGTGCGACAATCTTACTTCAAGAGGGGTTGATTAGAGGATTTTAAGTAAACCAAGCCAGGGATGTAAACCATACTCACACCCCTGGCTCCCAATAATACCTTACTGGCCATTGACTCACATGGTCAAATTATATATGCAGTAACTTTATTTTACAACAATCATTGCCCAATCAGGTATAACACCAACCTCAACGCCGAACATCGGCAGGACAACCAGGTAGGTAATCACCACAGTTATCACGATACCAATAATATTGAGCCCAACACCACTTCTCACCATTTGCGGAATTGTAACATAACCGGAGCCAAACACAATTGCGTTTGGCGGAGTAGCAACCGGTAGCATGAAGGCACAGGAGGCGGCGATAGCTGCAGGCACTACGAGCAGCAAAGGATTCTGCCCCAATCCGATGGCAACAGCCGACAAAATTGGCATAACCATCGCAGAAGTCGCAGTATTGGATGTGAGTTCTGTAAGAAAGATGATCAAGGTAGCGACGGCTATAACAAGAACAAGCACAGGAGCAGTGTCCAAGAGACCAACCTGTTGCCCTATCCAGGTCGCCAACTCGGTAGCCTTAAAACCTCCTGCCATGGACAGACCACCACCAAAGAGAATCAACACTCCCCAGGGCATTTTCGAAGCCCAGTGCCAATCCATAACAAAAATATTTTTCTTTAGATTAATTGGAATTAAAAACAATACTAATGCGCCGGTCATCGCAATTGCTGCATCGGTCACCAGCTTGGGATCGGCAAATATAAACGACAATTTTGTTCTGAAAATCCAACCAAGGGCAGTCATTCCAAAGACCAGAGCAGTCCAACGCTCTCCACTACTCATCTGTCCCATAGCTTTGAGTTCTGAATTTATCAAATCACGGCCACCAGGAACTCTTTTCAATTTCATCGGGTTGGCGATTCTTGTCAGCCACAACCAGCAGAGGGGCAGAAAAATAGCAACCAGAGGCACACCGACCTTCATCCAATTGGCAAAAGTGATTTCATAGCCATAGGTTTTCTGAAGATATCCGGCAAGTACAGTATTTGGGGGAGTACCAATAAGCGTGGCAACACCACCAATTGATGCGGCATAAGCTATTCCAAGCATCAGGTTTAGTCCAAATGCGAATTTATCCGGTGCAAAATCAATTGTTTTATCAAGTCCTTCCTTTTTCCCCTCAGTGATAACATGGGTGATAATAGCCAGACCAATAGGCATCATCATAACCGTGGTTGCGGTGTTAGATACAAAGGCAGACAAAACTGCGGTAGCAGTCATAAAACCAAAGATCAACCGACTTGGAGAAAAGCCAACAACCTTGACAATATTCATGGCAATACGCCTATGCAGATTCCATCGCTGCATGGCAAGAGCAATAATAAACCCACCCATAAAGAGAAATATCAGATGTGAGGCATAAGGTGCTGCAGCTTTCTTAGTGTGCATAATGCCCATAAGTGGAAACAGGGCAATAGGGATGAGACTGGTAGCAGGAATTGGAATCGCTTCAGTCATCCACCATGTAGCCATAAGACAGGCAACAGCAGCCATCTTCTGGGCAGCTGGTTCCATACCTGATGGGGTTGGCATAACGAGCATAAGGAGAAAAAGTACCGGCCCGAGAACCAGACCAATTTTTTGTCTCATTGTGTACTCCCGCGGCTCACCCTCATCTACTCCGCCAGGCCCAGTCTTAATTCGTTCGATATGCTCGGCAGGAGCTTCAGACATTTCTTCGGCCAAGTCGACATCTTTTTCACTACTTGCTTCATCAAGGCACACATGATCTTTACTGAAATGCTTGATTAATCTCTTTGGGTTAAAACTAATTAAGCTCTTAGTTTCATCATGCACTTCCCAAAGGCGGTCCCAAAAAACTGATACAGACATAAACACTCTCCTCACTTTTAATGATTGTAAAACAGTAAGAGTCGAACTTCTGCTGCTACGGTGTGAGACCTACACATTTTCAATACCTACGTCAAGTAACGAGTGTACACGGCCATTTTTCGCCATTACTTTCTAAGATGTAGTTTATTGATTTTAAACGATATAGGTCAAACAATTCACGAGGGTCAGTAATACTTAACAAGTATTTCAAATGGTCTTATAGCCAGACCAGACATTTAATCCCATAAAGAATATTCGGTGCAGAATTACACAAAGCCCATTATCTTATGTCTGGTACAAATGGATTTCACTTTACAGGACAATTTCAGCCAAAAATATTCGCTGATCCCCACTTTTATTAAAAGCAACAAGCCCCCTGCCCCTACTTGAGATTATGTTGATTTCTCGCTTTCGGCATATGCCGATTTTCCAGGTACTTTGCGGTGCCTTTCTTATTAGTTTTTCAGGGATTTTTGTCAAACTAGCTGACGTATCCCCAACAGCTTCGGGATTCTACCGGGTTTTTTTCGGCGCGGTGTTTCTTCTGTGTGCCACTCTCTGGTATGAGAACTTTAAGAAGCGCTCTTCCGCCGAGTTGCTCTTTATCATATTTTGTGGTTTTGTCTTTGCTCTCGACTTATTTTTCTGGCACGAAAGTATTATGTATATCGGCCCGGGCCTTGCCACACTACTTGGTAATTTTCAGGTATTTTTGCTTGCCGCGACAGGAATATTATTCTTCAAAGAAAAAGGTCGACCCAGATTTTTTGCCGCACTACCATTAGCAGTCCTGGGCCTCTTTCTTATTGTTGGAGTGAACTGGAACGATTTGGGTTCGGGCTATAAGACAGGTATCTATCTTGGATTACTTACTGCAGTATGCTATACGGCTTTTCTTCTCAGCCTCAGAAAAATCCAGGCAGAGGAAGGCCATTCCCAGTTTTCGTCCCTCCTGATCGTGTCACTAAGCTGTGCTTTCTTTTTAGGGGTAAAAATGCTTTACACTAACGATTCATTTGCAATCCCGGACACCAAAAGCCTCCTGTCCCTGCTGGGTCTTGGACTGTTTAGTCAAACAATCGGCTGGGTTTTGATAGCCAATGCCATGCCAAAAATACGTGCATCGTTCACAGGACTAATTTTGCTCCTCCAGCCCTCTCTGGCATTTATCTGGGATGTTATTCTATTTAACCGAGCAACCAGCACCACTAACTGGATAGGTGTTTTAATTACCCTCGCTGCCATCTATATGGGGTTAACCGGAAAGACTAAGTAAGCATAGCTGTAAACATTTGCATTCTTAGAATTTCGCTATATTATTTAACAAGGCAACTTGTTATCTGTTTTCCCTTACGATTTTAGCAAAGAGACTATTATGAAAATTGCGAACTACAAAGATTCCCCAATCCATAAATTTGACAATGCGGCTGCAAAAGGTGTGACTGGCAGAGTTGTTATCGGCAAAGAAGACGCGGCCGATAACTTTTGTATGCGGGTTTTCACCGTTACTCCAGGAGGATTCACTCCCAGGCACTCACACGAATGGGAACACGAAATATTTGTTCATTCCGGCAAAGGCCAAGTCTACCAAAACGGCGAATGGAGGGAGGTCACCAGCGGCACAGTGGTATTCATCCCCGGCAATGAAGAACACCAGTTTATGAACGGCGGCGGTGAAGATTTCGTCTTCATCTGTCTCATCCCTTCTGGTGTCACAGAAATCTAAGGACGATCCAGTTCCATCCGACTACTTTCACCCTGAAATGGCGCTGAGCCTGCACAATAAATTGCTAACTCAGAGCCATTTTTAATCCCTCCCCAATATAACCAAAAGAGCAAAGCCGCTGACAGCCGGAAACAGACTGAGGGTGCAACAAGTCTGCGCCAGACTCCCAGCAGACAGACCTGAGCTTCCCTGGATATCCGAGAGAATGAGTGTAGATCCGACGAAAGTAACCAAAAAGAACCATTTTACCAAGTAATCACATGGAAATTCTTATACTTAGACCAATGTTTACTCCTTTGCTACGAAAGTATTTTCCTTGAATAAAAATCCGCTTTTGCTAGAGAACAACTTTATAGGCTTCTGATATATCGTAGTTTCTCTTGTTTTCCCGAACTTCAACTTGCTCGAATTCATAAATACCCTCAAGGATCGAGCAGGTTTCTTTTGACACATAGATCAAGCCACCTGGGCAGATGGATTCAAGCCTTGAGGCGAGGTTAACTCCGCAACCGAGTACCGTATAGTCACAGAATTCTTCAGAGCCGATGGTTCCTGCAACCACCTCATCTGTATTTATTCCAATACCTAGCATGATCTCCACACCGAGTTTTTGCTGCCATTTCTTTCTCAGGCTTTGCATCATTGCCTGCATCTCTACAGCGGCTTCCACAGCTTTTTCGGCATGATTCTCCATGGGAACGGGGTTTCCCCAAACAACCATCATTGAATCGCCTACAAGCTTATCAATAGTTCCACCATTGGTTCTGACGATTGATATAAGCTTACCGAAACAGTCACGCAGCATGCCAAATAACTGTTCAGGTGGTATCACTTCACAGAGTTTGGTAAAGCCCCGGAGATCAGCAAACATGACAGTGACTGTCTTTCGTACACCTTCTTGCTTGAGCAGATCGGGATTTTTAAGGAGGTAGTCGGCAACTGTTGGCTCAACTAAAGATCCTAAAGTTTTTCGTATCTCGTCTTTTTCCTCTGTGACAAAACTGTGCTCCCAAGCCAGCACTCTGATAATAGAGACCATGCAGCCAATCAGCGGAGCCGTCAAAGGAATGTACAAAGAGTAACTTGATGTATAAGAGTGGATAAGTACTCCGTAGAAAAACCATGCGACGACTGTATAGATAACTCCCTTAACCGTGCCTTCTTCGAGGATGATGATTCCCGGGAAGATCGTGTGAAACAAGATAATTAGAACCATCACCGCTGTAGGCAGTGAATTATATTGCGTATCAGAATCCAGGGCGAGTACAAGTGTATCAAAATTAAGAAAAATATCGACAAACTGCAGAAAACAAAGAGTGAGTGCAACAAGGACAGATACAAACAGAAACATCTTCAGGCGTGAATAATTGTGCTTCAGATCGAGATGCATACATGAAACCTTTCTTAAAGAGTTCTTTTAGTGTCATCGAGAATGAGAAAAAAGAAAAACGAAATTATTTTAATCAATTAGCTGATCGCTCAACACAATATTTCAAATTAACCTACAAACACGTTTCATGTTATCAAAGCTGCAGGCAAGAAGTCAAATATCTTACAGTTTCCCCAAAATCATCTTCGAGCCAGAAAGACAACGCACACATATTATCAGCAACCTACTGGTATTAATGATTATTATTTCAAAAACAACTCGTTTCAGAAGGGACAATAACAACCGGGACGCTCTCAGCTTTAGGCTTTTTTGCTATTACTCTATTTTGTAGGTATTATGCTTCCATCATCACAAGACCGACAAAAGACCGAAACGAGCATTATGAATGAAAACCGACATCGCCAACCATGCTGTAATAGATATAACGTTTTATTATCTACCGTTTTTCTTTTCTTCTTGATTCTTCCATCACTTGCCCTTGCCGACAGCGAGAAGAAGACCGTCCTCTATATCAACTCTTACCATAATGGTTACCATTGGTCAGACGGGTTGCTGGCTGGAATTCGTACCGTTTTAAACCAGAGCCATTATAAAGTGGATTTACAGATTGAGTATATGGATGCCAAGAAATACAACTATGAGACAATATCCAACAACCTGTATCCACTTTACAAAGAAAAATTCAAGAATGAGGTCTTTGATGTCGTCATCCTCTCGGACAATGATGCCTTAAACTTTGTCAATCAACACAGGCATGATCTTTTTAAAAATATTCCTGTTGTCTTTTGTGGTGTAAACGACCTCAAGGCCTCAGATATTGAGAGTGATAATATCACCGGGATTGTAGAAATATTCGATTTCATAGACACCCTCAACGTGGCAAAAAAACTTCATCCTGAAAAGGATCGCCTGGTCTTTCTTATCGACGACTCCACCACTGGTACCGCAATCAGGCATCAGGCTGAAAAGTTGATTGAAAACAACATGCTGGGGCTCCAAATCGAATTCTGGATACAGCTCAGTCTTGAAGAGACACAAAAAAAGGTTGGCGAACTCCCAGACAATACTTTTTTGTTTATCGCTCCTTACTATCAAACTATCAACGGTCGGTTTTACACCGCAGAGGAAGTAACTGAAGCCATCTACAAACACAGTTCCGTTCCTATTTATTCTGCCTGGGAATTTATGGTCGGCTATGGCACCGTCGGCGGTAAAGTTCTCTCTGGTATAGAGCACGGCAAGATAGCTGGAGATATGGCGCTGCAAATCCTCAACGGAACCAAGGCCAGTGATATTCCTATCATTCGGGAACCCGGCGATGGCGTATATCTGTTTGATTATAAAGTGATGACCAAATTGGGCATCGACCAGGGGCTTCTTCCGGAAAACAGCAGGATAATCAATGCCCCAAAAGCCATCTACTCTCTTTCCAAAGAGCTTTTCTGGACTATGATGATCAGTTTTGTCATCCTGCTTCTGGCCCTGGTATCCATGGTCGGGGCAATGCTTGAGCGCCGCAAGGTCGAGCGAAAAATAACTGATCAACTGGCATTTCAGGAAACCTTGATGGATACTATTCCGCAGCTTGTCTCCTGGAAAAACGTAGAGGGAAAGTACCTTGGCGCCAACCAGGCCTTCATGGATTTTTTTGGCATAGAGTCCATCCAGCAGGTCGTAGGGAAAGAAACCGGAGAAATAGTAAGCGATACTGTCTATAGCGAATGGTCGATAAGTGCCGATACCTCGGTTGTTGGCAAGATGGAGGCCTTTCGTAAGATGCGTCAAAAAGTTACAGATAAAGACGGTGTTGAGGCCTGGATAGAAGTAAACAAAGTACCACTCAAAGGCCAGGGTGAACGTATAGCTGGTATTCTCACCACCGCGGAGAACATCACCAAAGAACAAAGTCTTGAAAAACAACTCCTCCAATCGCAAAAGATGGAGGCGATAGGCACTCTTGCTGGAGGTATAGCCCACGATTTCAACAACATACTCACCTCAATCATCAACTCTACTGAACTTGCTATCGGTGATTTAATTCCAGGCAGTCAGACAGAAATGGATTTAAACAGGGTCCTCAAGGCAGCCAGGAGAGGCGGGAGGGTTGTCCAGCAGATCCTTTCATTTAGCCGCCCTTCCCGGGAAGGATTTCGACCAACAGATTTGAACCAGGTGGTGCAGGAGGTTGTCCATCTGATGGACGCATCTATGCCAGCAAATATTGTGGTGCGCAGTCATGTTGAACATGGCAAGAATTTTTTTGTCCATGCAGATCCCACCCAGATGCACCAGGCAATTCTCAACCTTTGCACTAATTCCTTCCATGCGCTAAGAACCACAGGCGGCCGAATAGATATCGAGCTTTCACATGTTTTGCAAGAAGAAACATCTGCGCCTGCCAATACAGTTTCCATGAACCCCATAAAATTATCGGTTTCAGACAATGGACCAGGCATCAATCCAGAAATACTGGATAAAATATTTGATCCGTTTTTCTCGACCAAAAGCAAATCAGAAGGGACAGGTCTCGGGCTGGCGGTCGTCCACGGTATTGTCAAAAGTCATCAAGGCACGATTCACGTTTTTTCACGTGATGAAGGTGGGGTAACTTTTGAAATTATCCTGCCGGAATCAGAAGCCGGTAAAGATATCGTTTCAAGCAGTTCAGACGGAGGTCTTCAAATCAAGGGCCATATATTGTTTGTTGAGGATGATGAGGATCAGCTGCAGACAACCCCCCGACTGCTTGAAGAAATGGGCTTTAGTGTCACGGCACTCCGCGAACCTAAGGCGGCATTGCGGCTGGTTGCCTCAGGAGATCAGCATTTTGATATTCTGATTACCGATTTCGATATGCCTATCATGAGTGGTACGATGCTCGCTGGACTTCTCCCTGAACTCCCGGTGATTCTCATTTCAGGTCGGGACGATGCACGTGTTGCAGCAACGGATTATCCGAACATTCACTGTGTAATAATAAAGCCTTATCATAAAAAAGATCTCATGGATGGTATCCGTGAGGTAATTCAAAGCGGAAATACGCATGCCTAAGATCCTTATTATTGACGATGACATTGAAGCCTGCGAGACAATGGTCAGCCTGGTCACCAGGCTGACCTACCAGTCCGACATGGTCCACACTCTAAAGGATGGACTGCGTCTAGCCCAAAATACCAATTATGACGTAATATTCCTTGATGTATGCCTTCCAGACGGAAGCGGGCTTGACATTCTTCCCTCCCTGGTGGCCATAAATGACCCTCCCGAAGTGATCATTTTGACCGGAAAAGGCAACCCTGATGGTGCAGAGCTGGCAATTAAAGGTGGGGTATGGGACTACCTTCTAAAACCTACTTCCGTTCGAGACATCACTCTTACCCTCAACAGAGCTCTCAAATACCGCAAAGAAAAAAAAGGTAATGTCTCAAAAGATGCACTGATCATCGAAGGGATTGTCGGTAGTTGCCCGGAAATAAAGGCAAGTATTAATCTAACAGCCAAGGCGGCGGGTTCAGATTCCAATGTACTGATAACCGGAGGAACAGGTACAGGCAAAGAATTATTTGCCAGCATCATCCATAAAAGCAGCGATCATGCCTCAGGAAATTTCATTGCGGTCGACTGCACCTCACTCACGGAATCGCTTGTCGAGGCAACGCTTTTTGGCCACAGAAAAGGCTCGTTTACTGGTGCTCAGTCTCATCGTCAGGGGTTAATCGAAGCTGCTGACGGCGGCACACTTTTCCTTGATGAAGTAGGCGAGATGCCGCTCTCAATTCAGAAAATATTTCTTCGTGTTCTTCAAGAAAGACAGTTTAGACCTGTGGGTGCTGTCAAAGAAAAAACCAGTAATTTCAGGCTCATTGCTGCAACCAATCAGGACCTGGATGAGATGGTTGAAAACGGACAGTTCCGCAATGATCTCCTGTTCCGTATCAATACAATGCGCATTCACCTTCCCCCTTTACAGCAGCGCACCGGCGATATCCAAGAACTGGCTTCAGTCAGAATTAACCAACTTTGCAAAAAATTCGGTTTGAAAGACAAAAAACTTGGCGACGATTTTATTCCTACTCTGACTGAATATAATTGGCCTGGCAACGTTCGAGAACTCTTCAATATTCTGGAACGTTCGGTAATCGACGCAGGTGGGGAAAATACTTTGTATGCCATGCATCTTCCGAGAAGCCTACGGATACAGGTGGCAAAGGCCCAGATCTCAAAACTTACCAGTGCTGAAGCTGTTGAAGAAACCGATGACCAAAAGAACCCGCTTGTCCAGACTATTGGACAAAAAATCTTTGAAGATATCTTTGACAGCACCCTGCTACCGCTCAAAGACTTCAAGAATACAGCTGAAAAAACCTACCTCGGCGAGCTGATACGACAATGCGACGGGAATATTCAAAAAATGACGCATATCTCGGGACTCTCGCGCTCATATTTCTATGCACTGCTTAAAAAATACAATCTGTCACTTTAAAAGTTACAATCAACATGATGCAAAAGCCCGACGAACAAGATCATAAAAAACAGCTGTCTTTTTTTTAGGACATACAAAATAAACTCCGTAAATACAAGTATTAGCAAGTTTCCTCACTAGACAACAAACATTAGTCAGACCAATTCCGACCGACGTGTCTTCTTTACCAGACACGCCAACAACCTCAGTCATATCGTATCTTTTCAAGCACTTAGTTCGCATTCCTGAAGATTCATATCGAAAAACAAAAACAGACACCTCTGATCCATGCTCATACGCTGTCTTATTTTTCAGACAATGCTGTCTTTAGCCCATATCGGTTACGACTTAAAATCCCACATGACACTGAAAACATTACGATAATTTCAAAACGCCTACTACTGGAACAACATTTGCTATTTCTTTATAATAAAAACTCCAAGCGAGTAGTGATTATCATAAGTGCCAATAGCACTTCACCATTTTGTGCATACTATATTCAGTTAAATAAACTGAAACGGACAGTACCTATTTTGCCTTTCTCCAGCCAACAAAACTTCAAATATCAGAGGAATTTATGACAGACAAAATTACCGAGCGTTTTATCGAGTCTGCCAAGCGTGTCGGAGCAGAGGTCCTTCGTGTAGACAACCTTCAGGACGCTGTCACCTACATCAACGACAAGTCACAAGGTACTGCTCTCGTACCTGAGACATCGCTGGTGAGACGCCATCACCTGCGGGCACTCTTATCAGAGGCCGGTGTTGAGGTTTTTACCGGAAAATTCAGGAATGCAGGCCAATTTACCGGGGCGGGAATTACCTTTTGCAACTTCTGCCTGGCTGACACCGGCACAGTGGTACTGGAAAGCACCGATGAGGAGATGCGACTGGCAACAACCTTGCCCGAGCTTCACTTTATTATCGCAGATCCAACAAAAATTCTTGTGGACAACCTGGCGGCCTCTGAACCAATGACCACATTCCACCAAGGGAGTGACCCCAAATTTGTTGCCTACATTACCGGCCCCAGCCGTACCGCAGATATCGAACGAGTATTGACCATCGGTTGCCATGGTCCCAGAGAAGTGCATATTCTACTGGTGGAAGGCATCTCCAGTGATTTAATGGAAAATTGATTGAGGAGAACTGCCATGGCCACAAATGAAACGTATAAAAAGAGTGTTGAAACTGCTATCGCAAATCCCAAACTCAGTAAGGCGCTCCACCTTTTTGGAGATGCCTACCTGACAGCGAGAGAAAATGCATACAGAGGCCTTGATTTTGAGGCAATGCGAACCGAACTCGCCGCAATAAAAGATGAAGTTCGGGTTCGCAGAAAAGAGCTGCTCGCTGAGTTTATAAAAAATGCTGAAGCAGCTGGGTCAAAAGTCTTTATCGCCAAAGATACCAAAGAGGCTAATGATTATGTTATTAACCTCGCTAAAGGCAAAGGGGCCAAGCTTATTGCCAAATCCAAATCGATGGTTTCCGAGGAGGCACATTTTAACAAGGCAATGGAAGCTCAGGGCATCAGGACCTCAGAAACCGATCTTGGCGAGTGGATCATCCAGCTCGCAGGGCAACGACCAAGCCACATGGTGATGCCTGCAATCCATATGTTTAAAGAAGAGGTCGCCGAACTCTTTTCCAAGGAATCTGGCAAACGTATCTCCCCTGAAATTAAGCCGCTGGTAGATCATGCCCGGCTCCGCCTGCGAAAAGAATACTTTGATGCCGACATCGGGCTGACCGGTGCCAATTTCCTCGTTGCCGATACCGGCGGAATCGGCCTGGTAACCAACGAGGGCAATGCAAGACTTTGTGCCACGCTCCCTAAAGTACACGTAGTTTTTGCCGGAATCCATAAACTGGTGCGCAATATGGAAGATGCCATCAAAATAACCCGGCTTCTCCCTCGTAATGCTACCGGCCAGCTGCTTACCTCCTATATTACCTGGATCCGGGGAGCGGTACCGGTAGACGGTGAACAAAAAGAACAACATATTGTTCTCATTGATGGTGGCAGGGAAGCGCTTTACGAATCTAAGGCCTGCCAGAACGCGCTGCGCTGTATCCAGTGTGGTGCCTGCGCCAACGTCTGTCCGGTTTACCAGACCGTCGGCGGACATGTCTTCGGCTCTATCTATATCTCAGCCATCGGCATTATCCTCACCGCCTTTTATGAAGGACTTGATAAGGCCAAAGAAATTACCAGAGCCTGTATCGGCTGCAGAGCCTGCGTTGCTGTCTGTCCTTCCAAGATTGATCTGGAAGAAATCATCCTCCACCTGCGAAATGAAGTGACCAAGGAATACGGCATGGGGGTGGTAAAAAATGTAGCCTTCAAAGCGGTCATGAAAAATCGAGGGCTCTTTCACAGCCTGGTCCGCACGGCGTCCAAACTGCAAGCTCCTGTCACCCATAAAGACAGGCAAGACTCAGGAGGCCGGATTATCCGTCATCTGCCCCTGCATTTTATGGATCGGGATTTTACCGAATGGCGCGATCTGCCATCTATTGCCTCTAAGTCCTTTCGGGATCAATTTGATACAATCCCACAGCACGTTACCGATCCCAGGTACCGTGTCGGCTTTTTTGTTGGTTGCGGGGCTGACTTTGTTTATCCAGAAGTGGGTGTCAGCCTGATCAAAGTGCTCAATTCACTCAATGTCGAGGTCATTTTTCCCAAAACCCAAAACTGCTGCGGCATCCCGGCGCTCTATTCTGGTGATACCGAGACAGGAATTGACCTTGCAAAACAGAGTGTGCAGGCCTTTACTGAAGCGGATGTAGATTATATTCTCTGCATCTGTCCTACCTGCACCATGGCAGTGAAACGTGATTTCGTTGACCGGTTGGCCGATCATCCACAATGGTCAGCAAAGGCTATGGCCCTTTCGAACAAAACTATGGATGCGTCCGCGTTTTTAGAAAATATCCTCGGTGCCTCAGAAAAGCTCAAACCAATGGATTCAGAAAAAGCTGTGACCTACCACGACTCTTGTCATCTCAAACGTGGTTCCAATGTCTGGCAAGAGCCGCGGGCTCTTCTTGCAGCATCCGGCCATCAGATTGAAGAAATGAAAAACTCCGATCGCTGCTGCGGCTTCGGCGGAACCTATTCTTTTCTCAGTCATCCCCAGATATCCAAACAGATCACTAAGGATAAGGTTGAGACTATCCAAACCACAGGCGTTAAAACAGTGGCTACGGATTGTCCCGGCTGCATGATCATGCTCAAGGGTGCTGTCGGTAAAGCAGATAAGACTATCCGTTGTGCCCACACCATAGAACTTTTGGCCGAGGCTTTAGAAAACACGAAATAGATCACCATTACTTCAAGAGTAATAACAAGACTTAGGGTATAATTTTATGAACATACGACCCATTAAACCCAGCCGCATATCTAACCAGGTTTTTGAACAGATACGAGAACTGATTTATAAAGGCGTTTTTCAGCCCCAGCAACAAATCCCGCCTGAACGGGACCTTGCGACTTCCATGGAAGTGAGCAGAACGTCGGTGAGAAATGCCATTGAAAGACTGGTAAAGATTGGACTGCTTAAGCAGGTTCAGGGTCAGGGCACCTTCGTCAGTTCCCCTGAAACCCGCGAAGGCAACCCACTCTCCGTGGCAATGACCACAGACGAAGCAACATTTTTCGATTTGCTCGAAGTACGAATGGGACTCGAATGCAACGCAGCGAGGCTGGCCGCCACAAGGGCAACGGAAAGTGACCTTAAGGCCATGCGCGATAGCCTGGACGAGATGGCAGAAGATCTATCCAGCACCAACACCATTTCCACAGCGGCCGATACAGCTTTTCATATGGCAGTTGCCTTTTCCTCTAAGAATCCGGTTCTTCTCCACTTGACTCGAAATTTTTATGATTTCCTCTTTATTGGCATAAAAAAGAACCTGGCTCACATGAAGGAAAATGAAATTGCCTACGAAGATGTTCTTGAGCATCACCGCACTGTCTATCGCCATATCAAGAATCGAGCACCGCAAAAAGCCCATGATGCCATGCGCGCACACATTCTCTATGTGCAAGAATATTTTGAAAAACATAACTTCAACCTAGACGGTATCCCGCTGAAACACATGGCTGCGTAGAAACCTGAGAAATAAACACCGGCGGGATTGGATTGTCCCCCCACCGGTGTTTTAAAGAAAAAGATTTGTCGACCTATTTTTTATAGCTCAATAATTTTTCTTTCAAACTTTTGGTGACCGGGTTTTCCCCCAGCCAAATTTTTAGAAGGCCATCATTGAAATCTTTTCCGGGAAT
>Ga0070728_10003734_pt1 | contig 16472 bp, 10 predicted proteins | sample tdDd471_FD_66723 | JGI IMG/M metagenome (GOLD analysis project Ga0070728, IMG submission 66723) | Marine sediment microbial communities from the Atlantic coast under amendment with organic carbon and nitrate - tdDd47.1 | ecosystem: Environmental > Aquatic > Marine > Coastal > Sediment | place...
CGTAGAATTCTACCCCTTGCACCTTTTCTGATACGAGGTAATAGGATACAGGAGTGGCGAAGTCTAACGAGAGCGCGACATCATTCCACATCTGCCCAGCTTCCTGTACCAATGCACAACGTGCGTCTGTGTCATTTTCAGCAATTGCAGCTTCAACTAAAGCACGCAATTCTGGTTCGTAGCCAACGGTCACAAATGGACGAGGATCTTCATCTTTCCACTCTTCATCACGCATTAAGAACACCATATTTTGCAAGGTGTCTGTAATATCGGGATACCATGGTTGTTGTGTGTTAAACCAGAAGTGCAATGGGAAGGGTGGGTTCATCATATCTGGCACAGTCTCTGTATGGAGCGTCACTTTTGTCATGCCAAGATTTTGCTCCAGCATTGCCTTAAATACCTCAAGGGAAACAAGGTCTTGTGGGTTTTGCGAAAGTAAGTGAAGTTCCATGTTGACAACATCTTCACCATATTTCGACATTGCCAATTCCGCCTTTGCGGCTTCTATATCAAAAGGCAACTGGGTAACTAATGCGGTTTCCTCGACACAATGTGGCACACTTGGGCTACGGTGCATATTTACGGGACGATGTAAGGGTAGTTCAACCCCAGAGTTTAGTACTTGAATCAATGAGTCACGGTCAAATGCCATTGAAATTGCCCGACGTACATGAACGTCATCGAGTGGTACATTCGGTGTCATCCAGAACTGCTCAACAGCCCAATCTGGTACTTCAACGAGGTGTGGGCTTAACTGAGGATCACTCAATGCCTGACGTGCGACACTACCTTTCAGCGGAAAAGTTACCATATCAACTTGATCGTTGGCAAATGCAATCAGTGCTGTATTAACATCTTGGCTCACTGCGAGGCAAGTGATGCGCTCGACCTGTGGCGCGGGTCCAAAATAGTTTTCATTAGGTTCCATCACGTAACTTTCGCCGGGAACAGCTTCAACGATCTTATATGGACCAGAGTTCACTGCGGTTGCTGTCCAGAAATCGAGCGGACCATAATCGGTGTTTGCACCTGCGAGCATATCTGCTGGATTGAATACCGCGAAGGCAACAGCAAGGCGGGCTATGAATGAAGGGGAAGCGGCTTTGAGTGTAATCTCGACAGTCTGGTCATCCAAGGCTTTAACGCCATCGATTGGACCTGTGCCATAGGGCTCGTATGCCACTTGATCAGTAAATTCCAATAACCCAACCACATCAAATAGCAAGCGTCGCGCAGATCCAAAATTATCGCGTAAACCACGGGCTTCAGCGTGATTAAGCATCGCCAAGTAGCCTAATCCATCGACAACATGCTGTGCAGTGATCGGTGTCCCATCGGAAAACTTCGCATCTGCTCGAATATTAAAGGTGTATACAGTTCCATCATCACTAACATCAAAGGTTTCTGCGATACTGCGTTCAGGAATTGGGGTTCCATCGGTTGTTGTCGCCACAAGTTGCGACCATAGCAATGAATGGAACGACCAGTTACCACGCCGACCGGGGTCTAGAGATGCCAGATCGCCAGCGTTGTTAGTCGCAGCAAAGAATTGTGGGGCAACCCGTAATTCACCACCTGAGACCTGCGCCGATGTCACTAATTCAAACGGACTTAGCTGTGCCCATGCTCCCACAAGAGCTGCTGCGCCACCCATCTTTAAAAATTCACGTCTTGAAAGTTTTGACATTTTAATTTATCTCCTGAAATAAATGATAAAATATTTAACTAAACTAAATTGGATTTAATCTGACGCCACTAAGATATATTTACTGAGATTATGTTCTTAGCCCCCATCTATCTGTTGCAGATGAACCCTCGTGAGAGTCCCTTAATTCATGAAAACGTTGCCAGTCGGTAACAACTGCTTCTGGCTGGTTTGCACTACGCACCAAAAAATCAGCTTCTGGTGGATAACATGCAACTGGTGCATTGGCATCATCTGGGTGATAAAATGATTTCCCATCGGACAATTTATAGTTTGTCGGTAAGCCTGCACTTTGATAGCGTAAATCCATGCTCCACCGAATAACATTCGTTACATTTTCAATTGACCGATGTGGTGTGCGATTGGTAAGTAATAGCGCCCCTCCCTTCTTAACTGGAACTGTCACTACATCCCCTTGGGGTAGTGCATCCGGTTCAATTTCTATCAAACCACTAGATGAATCATCGGGTAGATGATGGGCGACTACATTTCCCATATGCTGACGTGGCATCACCTGAAGGCAACCACGCTCAACAGTTGCATCCACCAAGGGAATCCATACCGTACAGATAAGTGATGTGTCACAGTATGGCTCAAAGAATGCTGAATCTTGATGCCAGGGAACAACCCCACGACGGAATCCCGGAACTTTCGGACGTACCCGATATGCCGATGACGCGATAATCTCTGTTCCGACTACTGACTCCATTGCATCCAGTAATTTCGGGTTGGTTAGTAGGCTAAAAATGCCGGGGGTTGCCAGTTTACCGGCAATCACTGATTTGAGTACGACATCCGTCTCTGCTGTGATATGGCTTAATCGGGTTGTGAATCCTTCTTCAGCATAATCTTGGCTCAACTCCCCTGATGCAACCAATTCCTTAGCCAGACGATCAATCTCCGCACTAATATCATCGATCACTGGTTGTAGATCCTCATCATCGAACAGTCCGTCGACAACTAAATACCCCTCATCATGAAAATGCTGAAGTTGTTGCTCGCTAATCCTCATCAAAGCACCTCCTTTATGTCATGTCTCGATCGTCGAATTGCACGAATTAGCCGATTTATCTGATCGACTGCCCAATCACCATCAATATTGATGAGTCGTTCTCCCTGTGAAAATCGTCGTGAGTTAATGGCATCAACAATATCCTCTGGAGAATCTAGCTGTTTTTTCGATAGTGTTTCAATCGTTGGCTTGGAAGATACTGTTTTCTCCGACCCTAGAAGTACGTCTACATCCAATGCTGTCGGTTCTGCAACAATGGTCGGTAGCTGATAGTGTTTCACCTGATCGATGAGTTCCTGCCACTGTTGCATCAGCGAGGAGGAATCGGAATCGTGTAATCCACTAATCCAAAAACCAATAATATCCTGTTGAAAGCGATCACAGATCATTTGTATTGCATCTTTTTGAAGCTCATGCAGTATTGAGCTTGAGGCGTTCGCTTTACTTGAATCCAAGTAATGGTATAAAGATTCAAATTTCACCAGTATGCTAACGCCTGTGCCCTGTGTTGCCCGTACATAGCGTTCTAATTGGCTCATCTGCTCCGTTATCGGTAGAGCGATTTCCATCCCACTGATTAATAAATCTTGAATTTGTGATTCTTGCCATGTGATTGAACAGGCCACGGCATCAATGCCCATTCTCCGTGCAAACTCAACATGATCTTCTGGGGAGACTGGTGTTTCAATCGGTCGATTTAGAACATTTTCATATAAGGAATCACTCATCTGACCAAGGCTGATATAGGGTAACCTTGTTACCATTTCACCCCGTAGCACTGCATGAACGAGGTCTCCTTCCGACTGATACCGATCTATTCCTGTGATTTCTGAATGAAGAACTCCCAGTTCCAACCTTTGCATCATGGCAGGTAAAGTCTTGAGTACCTCAACGGAGAGGCGAGGAACTTGTTTGACTTCTGACTGTAAGTCGTCTGGATTTGGAAAGATAACAGGCGTTTCTGGTTGGGCTAACCGTCCGCAAGATTGCCGCAAAACTAGTCGTGTTGGCATGACTACTTGGCGCGGTTGCCAGTTGTCACTATTTTCTAATCGGCTTATCAATAACTGCGTCGCATTTAATCCCATTTGATAAGCTGGTTCTAACACCAATGTAAAAAACGGAAAATACGCATCAGCTATATCACCAAAACACACCAGAGCTATATCATTCGGCACATTTATCTTTCGTCGGTTAAGGACATCTAGTACATGCAACATTACGGTATCTGAGGTGGCAAATATTGCTGTTGGAGGTGAATCAAGCTCAAGAAGTAATTCAGTTAATTTTGTATCCTGTTCTTTATGACTATCACTGTGGAGGATTAAGCTACGATCAATTGCAATTCCCGCTTCATTTAATGCCTGACAATATCCCGCCACACGATCTTGTTGTGTTGAAATCTCCTTAGAACCAGAGATAAGGGCGATTCGTTCATGTCCCAACTCCAGTAGGTGATTGACGAGCATATATGCGCCGGAGGTACAGTCGCTGTATACCACATCACCATCCCAATCTTCTACGCGACGGTTGACTATTACCGTTGGAATTTGATGCCGTTGCAGTGGTTCTAATTCTTCAGGGTTAGATGAGCAGGGCGCAATTATCACCCCTGCCGTATTTTGGCTGATAATCGTATCTAAATATTGATTTTGTTTTTTGAGGTTGTTATGAGTGCTGTATAACTGAACAACATATGATTGTTCATGTGCCGCGTCTTGAATTCCCTGAATGATACCGTGCCAATGATGAGATGCGATGACAGGTACAACCAGTGCAATGATCCGTGTTTGCCGTGACCGTAAGCTACGAGCAGCAGCGTTGGGAACATAGCCCAGTTCATCAATTGCCTGCATGACACGTTTTCGTAGAGCTGGTCGCACCGTCTGCACATTATTAATAACACGAGACGCAGTGACGATCGAAACGCCTGCCTTTTGAGCAACATCATGAATTGTTGGCAAAATAAAAATCCTAGAAAAGTATAATCGTTTATATTTTATAAATTATAAGGTTTATATTTAAAATATAACACGCATCGCTATTTTGTCAAGATAACTGATATTAGGAGAGTGGGGACAGGTAACTAGACGGATGATATAATCAAATATCCACAGTGTCACCAAACGAAAAATCAAGTCAAAGTAAGACACAATACGATAAGTCAACGGTATAAATATAAGGATTGTTAGCGCCTGTATATTCTGATGCTCGATAAAAGTGAGGTCTTTCGGATAAAGGGGGAATGCTAAATTTCGCTATTATCTTGCACGTCTCGTTCATTGTCTCGAATAATATCCAGCACATGTTATGGAGTTTGTATCAACACTTATTTCCCCACTCTTATATTTTTTAGTGAGCCAGCAAAGCATTGACTTCTGCGGTAAGATTAATAAACATATTTAAAACCCATTGGAGTAACATCACATGGAAACAGCGATAAAAGCATTAGTATTGGGGGCTGGTTTTGCTGGACAAGGTCATGCCGAAGCCCTTCGATATTGTGGTGTAGAGGTTGTCGGGATGGTGAGTCGTACACAAGAGATAGTCGAAGAAATTGCTAGCCAACTAAATATCCCATATGCCTCCACCAATTGGGAACAGGCATTACACGATTTACAGCCAAACATGGTTGCAATCGGTACACCAGGGGGTGCTCATGTTGAGCCGATTCTGCAAGCTCTAAATTATAAAACGCACATCTTTTGTGATAAACCTTTAGCAGAATCAGCGGATAAAGCAAATCAATTAACTGAGCAAGCAGATATTGCGGGGGTAAAGACTGCTTATGCGGCATCCTATCGTTATCAACCCAATGTTCTGTATGCTCATGAACTGATTCGTGATGGGAAAATCGGACAACCGCTAGAAATCGAGTGTGTCTCTCATTTTAATCTTGAATCTATGATACCGTTTGGTTGGTCACACCGTGCCGAATTGGGCGGTGGTCGCTTGAACAATAACTTCACACATAAGCTTTCTATCGTCGAGTACGTATTAGATGGACAGGTTGATCAAGTCTTAGGATCACTCCGTAATGATATGCATAAAGCGCCTATGGTATCAGGTGTTCATGACTTTCGGACGCGGGCTGATTTTATTCCATCCGATGATGAATTAAGCAAAATCGAATGGGAAGCAACCAATGTTGAATGGTCTTATTCGATATTAGCCGAATGTGACTCACAATTTGCGTCTCAGCCTGTTTCTGTGATGTTTAAACATAGTGCCTTGCATCCTCGTTTTGGTGAGGATCATATTGTCATCTATGGTGAGGCAGGAAGCATTGTGATGAAAGGGTGTTATGGGCAAGGTCAGTTTTTGATATATGATCAAACACAAGGTTGGCAAGAACAAAAACTTCCCGAACATATCATCTCAAGTATCCCACAAATTACAGATGATACCCAACGTAATTGGACAAGTCTCATGCTAGAATTTACGAACGATATTCGTAATTTGCCATACAAAAAATATCAAACATTTGAGGATGGGGCGCGGTATCAGGCGATTATCGACCAGTTACGGTCAAATAATGCCTCAGTTTTATAGCAATTAATTCGATTAAAATTGAGCATCAAAGATCGATGGCTCGTAAGGCAATTTTCAGTATGCTATCTTCGTCATCGTCTAGTCGGAGTGGATCAAGGCTAGCAATACAACTTGCCAGATACAACTACTAGTCCATTTGTAAAGGTGGCTCAATCGCTGGGTTGTAGAACACATAGATGTGGAAAATACCATAGAAGAACTTGAACAAGATAAATTTCTATCCAAGGGAAGAAGAACCCGAATAATTACTGTATTTATTCAATATTTTGTGCAACAGAACCAAGATTCTCACACGGTAATCTATGATTCGACCTTCGATGGTATGACATTATATGGATATTGTACTGGCATTTGTGCAACATCGTTTAGCAGAATTCCTGCTTGTCCAATGTGAAGCTGAGCGATTTTCTGCTGAGCTAAAACGATAGCTGTCTCGACAGAATATCCCATACGAATAACCTGAAACACTACATCAGCTAGGGGAATGACAATCGTAGCATCTGCAATTGGCAATAGAGGCGTAGTATCAAGGAGAATATAATCATATTCTTGTTGAAGCAGGTTGAGTAATTTCTTAAAACGTTCTGGTGTTAATGACAATAACTCAGTGGATTGAGATGAAACGGGCCCACTTGTCATCACTTTCAAAAAAGATGTGTTCGTGTCCTGAATTGATGAATAAACATGTTGTGGATTCATCAGAACAGAAGAAATCCCTACTTCGTTTGAAAGATTGAATAGCTTATTTTGAGTTGGAGATCGTAAATCACAATCAATAATCAATACTTTTCGTTTCAGTCCAGCAAGGGAAAGTGCTAAATTTGCGACAATGGTTGATTTTCCTTCACTAGGATTAGCACTCGTAATCGCGATGACTTTTGATGAACCATAAAGTGCAAGAAAATCCGTTCGCAGATATCGAAACGCTTCAAGCCGCAAATGGTCTCGATGTTCTATGTTATGCGGTTTGACCATAGTTGGAATCACCCCGATAACAGGTAAGGCCAGTAATGGTTGAAGTTGAGTTAAAGACATCACTGTATTGCTTGCATTGTGGAAGAATAAACTGAGACCAATGCCGCCAAGAATACCTACAAGGAGTGCTAATCCGAGGATGAGTACTCTACTAACACGGGTCGACGACTCGGGTAAGATAGCGGGATCGACCAAGGTAATAGAACTAAACATCAATGACTCCGAAAGCCGTGCTTGATCATATTGATCAAGAAGTTCTTCATATGTTTGTTGTTTAATTGTAGTTGAGCGACTAAGTTCGGAAATACGTTGAGTTTGATCTGGCTCATTAATAAGAAGCCTATCGTATTCAATCCGCGCATCAGCTAATTCTTCTTGAATCTCATTAATCTGCGTCAAAATGGTGGTTGATGTGGTTCGTGGAGCAGAAGCGAGTTCACTGATGAGTGCATCAACAGTTGCATTTGCGATCTGAGCAGCGTTCTCAGGTTGCGACGAAACCACTGATACCTTTATCAGTTCAGTATCTTCAATAGCTTGAGCATGAATACTTTGCTTGAGATCATTACGTGTCATTTCTAGATCTAAATCCGCAATGACTTGATCCAAGACTGGTCGGCTAGTGATCATTACTGTATATGTATTCATGATTCGGTCTACATAGGCAAGGTCGACCCGAGCATTAATGGAACTAGGTGATACCGAAACACGAACCAAAGCATCAGCAGAATATGTTGGTGGTAATAAAACGATGCCGATAATTACAATAATAATGCTGGTTATCGTCGTTAATATCGTTGTCAATTTGTGTTGCCACAGAATTCTCATTAAATCTATGAAATTGGTCATCGTTCTCATTTCGCTTTTAATTCAATGGCTGTTTTGGGTCTAGTTGTCTCAGATTGATAAACTATAATCTGAATTATATTTATATCGATTGTAAATATAACTACCTACACCAACGGCAATTCAAACCGTTACTTTAGTTACATTCAAATTAAGGGGAAGTATTGTGTCTAATATCAGCTCACCCTTAATACAATAAGAATGTTAAGTAGCCAGATATTAATCATCACTCGCCACTCAGCATATAGAGTGTATACCATACCATTCACTAGTGTCCATAATAGCATAGACTTACAATATTAGCGAAATGTGTTTAGATGGTAGAGTAATTTTAGATAGAATTATGAATATGTGAGCCTGCTAATTATTATAGATAACACATCGAGACATAATAATCAGGTACAACGTCGGCTCCTGATTAATAATTGGCTTTATCCAATTAATTGTTCAATTTGAGAGATGATTTAGATAAAGGTCGTTCATGACAGACATTACTTTAAACAAAGGTTCTTATTATCACTTTATGGGGCAAAACACAAAAAAATATATTCCGATATTAATATTAGTTTTGATTGCCTTTGCCTTGCAGATTCATCAATTAGGTAGTCAGAATTTCTCGGGGGATGAAATTCTGTCTATTCGTTTTGGAGCTAATTTTATTAACTATAATGATAATCACCCTCCCCTGTATTATGGTGTTGTAGCGGTCTGGCAACAGTTAGGTGATTCAGAGTTTTTTTTACGTTTTACCTCAGTCATAGTAAGCATACTTGCTATATCCCTCTTCTACCAAGTCGGTAACAAACTAATTGGATATCAAAATTCACTTGTGGCTACCCTGCTTATGAGCGTGTCGCCTATAATCGTATGGCATGCGCAGGATCTTCGCATGTATTCACAACTTCTCATGTTTTCTGGGTTGACGATTTATCTATATTGTCAAGTACTTTCAAGGAAGTCTACAGTTGCTTGGTGGAAATATGCCATTGGTGCTTTATTGGCATTGTTTACCCATATTTACGCCATACTCCTAATAATCGCATTGGGAATCCACTTTCTCTTATTTTATAATAACCGACTCCGTGGATGGCTAACAGCACATATATTCATCGCGTTAGCATATATACCCGCTTTATTATTTATGCTGTCGCATCTGGCTACACAAGTCGGTTATTTCCGGCAAGCCAGTCCACTTTATATACTTTATACCTATTTTGCTTTTGTGGTTGGATATGATTTGGGCCCTACAAATAGTGAACTAAGATTGTTGAATTTCAGCGTGCTACAACCATATTTGCCATTGCTAATCTTACTAGGGACTCTCGTAAGTTTATTGGGCATTGTAGGATTGAGGACTCTCTGGAAGGCTGATAAAAATCGCACATCATTGATAGTTTTGATTGCGGTATTCCCTGTAATGGCAGGTATTATAATATCAGCTTTTTTCCCAAGAGTTACATTTAATGTCCGATATGTGATAGTAGCATTGCCAGCATTTCTGTGGATTATCGCAAGTGGTATCCGTGCTATATATCCTTTGGGAAAAATCTTGCTTTTAGTGTTGTTAGTGGTATCAGGTGCAGCATTACAAAATCACTATCTTGCATTAGATTATGCGAAGGAAGATGTACGGAGTGCTGCACAATATATACAAAGCACTACTCAACCAGAGACCCCGATTGTTGTCATTACTGTTAGTCAAATATTTCACTGGTACTTTGAAGGTCAAAATACGATTGTGTCATACAATGGCTCACTCACTCTGGATGATCTGATAGAAACAATCGATCATGATAGAGTGTGGTTAGTACAATCACGAGTCTGGCAGGCAGACCCTGATGGTCAAGTTGAAACATACTTCAACACATATTTTACTCCGATTACTACCCAGAATTTCCAAGGAGTTAAAATTACGGAATATTGTCGCTTAAATTGTGATGAATCAAGTAATGAATAATTACAATCCATAAACTGTAGCGGAATAGTTGGAGAAAATAGATGCTTTTACGAAAAGTTAGCCACTTTCTGTATAGTCGAAAATTTGGTGAAAGAGTCATTGCCCTTTTGGTGGGTTTGATCTTAGGGATAAGTCTCATTTTGCTTGCGCTACGTGGTTTTAATTTTAGAGAAGTGCTATTTTTTGTTGCTGCCATATTCGTTGTTTTAACAGCCATAGTTATGTGGGATTTAAAGCGTTTTTTACTTATCTTTGTTGTTATTGATATCTCTCTTAACATCGATGTGCTTGTCGGTAAGACAACAATAGGCAGAGGGTCTACTATTGACGGATTCAGTATATCCCTCATAGTTCTTGCTCTTGTGGTACTGTATGGACTTTGGTTTCTTGAGGGCACATTCTTATCAAAGGAAAAGTCATTTTCGTTTAGGTCTCGTGGACCAATCGAAGTTATGAGTGTATTTTTTCTGTTTACAACTCTCTTTTCACTGCTGCATACAACTGATCTTATTTTGTCATTATATATGATTTGGATATATCTATTTTGTTTTCTGCTTTATTTCTATATATCTCATCATGCCAATACACCATATTTGCTAGAATACATTTTGCTATTATTGTTAGGGGGCTTACTGTTTCAGGTGCTGGTTATGGAGTTGCAGATGATGGATTTGATAGGACATTCCTATACCGGTACTGACCGTCGTGTACCGGGTACGCTTGGCCATCCTAATCTAGCAGGAGGGTATCTTATTCAAGCAATATCTATATTATATGTTTGCTTGTACCTCAAAATTGACCGTTATAAAAAGCTTATGATTGTTATTTTGCTGTTTATTAGTGTACATTCTCTTATTGTAGGTACTCAATCACGCGGATCGATAATAGCTTTTTTCATCTCTTTTGTAGTAATGACCATTTTGGCGTTCTGGAAGCACTGGTTAACGTTGCGCAGCCTAGTGGGAGGATTAATTGTACTACTGCTGATAATACCATTTTTTGTCGAACCAATTGTCACCCGTTTCACTGAAGACGATCAAGGTGCAGCCGATGCACGAGGTCCACTCAATGAAATTGCGTGGAGCATGGTTGAGCAAAATCCTATAACAGGTGTTGGAGTAAATAACTTCAAGCTTGTGATAGATAATTTTATTGAGCCAGAACAGTTTGGAAAATACATCAATACAGTTCATAATGGCTGGATGTTAATCTGGTCAGAAACAGGAACCTTGGGTTTTCTTGCTTATTGTGGGCTTATGTGTGTATTTGTGCTTAGAACGTTTAATCTTATTCGAAGAGGGCATCCACGATATTCAGTCATAGCATTGGGTGTTCTTGGGTCAACAGTCGCAATTATGATATATATGTTGGTCGAGATATTCATCAGGCGTCATCTAATTAGCTTTGTTTGGTTGAATATCGGTCTGGTTGAAGCTATGATTTACCTAGAACGTCAAGATCGCAATCATTTATCTAATAAATTGTAGTTAAGCCTTACCATCACTAACCTTAATCTATGAATCATTCCCCTTCATAGATCAATTACTTTTGAAGCGATAAAGTGGTATTATCCACCGCTAGATCCTGAATTCAGCAATAAATATATGAAAAAATGCATATCTATCCGACTCTCATCTATGGATTACTCTTCAGCATGAAAACTAACATGGACTAGCTATTGATATGTCAGTAAACTATCGTGTCTAAATGTGTACTAGAAACGATAGATTGATGACAGAAGAATCTGGCGAACCTCTCATTGCTAAAATTATTCAGAGTTTACAAAAGCCAAGCGAATGGATGTCACTTTTTCAAAACGTAGGTATCACTTTTATAATTCATATTGTCGGCTTTGGTCTGGCTTATGTTGTGAATGTACTAGTGGCACGTTGGCTAGGAGTAGATTCATATGGCAACTATGTCTTGGTCTACAATTGGGTTCTTCTAATCGCTTTGTTCGGTGGTGTTGGATTTACCTCAAGTATCTTGCGTTTTGTTCCCGAATATCGAATGAAGGGCGAAAACCAATATCTCTTTGGTGTAATCCGCTTTTCTAGTCTTTTGACATTATTCTCAAATATTCTACTCGTTATAGTCGTCAACTTTGTTTTGATCAAAATACAACCGCGGGGTATTGATCTAGATACAATCATATTTGGTCTCTGGGTTGCGCCGTTATTTGCCGTGCAAGATCTGCTTTCTAATATATTACGAGGGTTTAATTATATTGGACTCGCATTTATACCCATTAGAATTCTACGTCCGATTCTGACTATAGTTTTCACATTTATAGCGGTTCATTTTATGCAGGGTGACCCAGCACAACTTGCTTTGTTGGCACTACTAGTATCAATTATTGTCATCCTGATCATCCAGTCAGGTATTCTTTCGTTTACTCTTAACGGGTTGGAAAACTATGCAAATGTTGGTATCGATTATTTGCCCAAACACTGGTTAAAGATATCTGTTCCCTTTCTTGTTATTGGAACTTCTACGATGCTCCTTTGGCGAGGCACCCTTATTCAGACAGGTATTTTTCTTGGGGCTCCAGCCGCTGCAATGTTGTTCACCGCAGATCGTTTGGCATCTCTCACTAGTTTTATTTTGATGGCTTCAAACTCAGTATTTGCGCCAATGATTACACCTTTAGTTGATGAGGATCCTGAAAAACTTGGGCGATTAACGATGACCATTACACGTTGGACGTTTTGGTCAGCAGTTGTGGGCTCTATTTTAATCTTTATCTTTGCGGACCCTCTGTTGAACCTATTTGGTAGTGAGTATCTAGCTGCAAAGCCTCTGTTATTTACATTCCTCATAGCCCAACTCATAATCTCAATAACTGGCCCTGTGGGGCAATTGCTAAATTATAGTGGGCATGAAATTGTTAATACACGCATCAATATGACGACTTCTTTTGTTGCTCTTGGAGCCAATCTGATTGTAATACCGCTTTTTAAATTAGAAGGGGCTGCAGCCGTTATACTGGTAACTCAGTGTGTCAAAAATATTTGGACTTATTTAGAAGTAAAACGTCGCCTTGATATTGATTCGTTAGCTGGAATTGTCGATATCAAATGAATCTAGATATTATAAAATGAGGAACCGATTGTGACATTGCCTAATTTTCTGATCATTGGTGTCGCCAAAGCTGCAACTAGTTCGCTCTATGTCTATTTGGAACAACACCCACATGTTTTTATGAGTGCGAATAAAGAGCCACATTTCTTTGCCTTTGAAGATCAAGAGGTCAATTTTCGTGGCCCTGGGGATGCAAAAGCGATGTCAAACAAGGTTGTGACCAATCTTGCGGACTATGAAGCATTATTTTCAGAAGTATCAATAGAAACTGCAATTGGCGAAGCATCTACCAATTATCTCTATTATTCTTATGCTGCAGAGCGAATTAAGAAATATCTCCCCGAAGTTAAATTGATTGTCGTCTTGAGAAATCCAGTTGAGCGAGCCTATTCTGCCTTTTCACATCGGCGACGTGAAGGACGAGAAACATGTTCCAGCTTCGAGAAAGCGCTTAGTTTAGAAAAAGATCGAATTGAAGGCAATTGGAGTCCTTTAGCACATTACAGAAGTGGTGGCTTCTACTATGAAAAACTAAAACACTATTTTGATTTATTTGACCGACAACAAATTCAAGTCTTTTTATATGATGATGTTCAAGAGGATTTGTTGAGCGTAATTCACCACATCTACACATTCTTGGAGATTGACAACACTTTTATTCCCGATGTTGATCGACAATATAATGTATCTATCCTTCCACGGAATCCCCTGATGTCTGTAGCACTCAATTTTGCAAAATTAATGAAAACGATCAAACCAATCGATAATTTAATGTCTGACCATACCAAACAAATTATTAAATCTAAGATGACGAAAAAACCGGAACCAATGTCTGATGAAATTCGTGCCCAACTTACTGAAGATTATCGGTTGGATATAATAAAGCTTCAAGAACTGATTGACCGTGATTTGACGAATTGGCTTTACTAAATACAGCTGTTGTATTTATCAATGTTAATCCTAGGAAGGTATTAATCTATATATACCGATGATGCCACTATAGTAAATATAACCATCTGGACCTTCTGCTAGATCAATAGTACAACCAGGCTGAGGATCCGTAGATACGGATACTGGGTCACTAATAAATGCAGTACGAGCATCGTTCAGTTCTAAACGCTTCATTTGCTGTTGATTAAAAGAGCAGTAAAATAGATGTCCTTGCCATTGCGGGAAGGCATCTCCATCGTAAATGAGTATGCCTGTAGGAGCAATAGTGGGTGTAAAGCTGATTAAAGGTTGAACTGATCCTGCTCCACGATTTGGTAGATCACAATAAGAATTGTAGTCAAAAATCGGTAGTCTACCCCAATTATAATTTTGACCCTTTATAATCAGGTTAATTTCGTCATCACAGGCTGGCCCATTTTCAGTTGCAAAAAGCCGATCTGTGATTGGATCAAAATAGAATCCAAATACATTTCTTAAGCCATATGCCCACACACTATTGCCTGCAAACGGATTACCTGGAGCTGCAAAAAGATTGTTCCCCGAAACTGTAAATCTATGGATTTTCCCTTCTGGGCGAGTAATATCCTGAGCAGCTTCGTACTGTTGCATTTCTCCAATCGATACATAAAGAAATCCATCAGGGCCAAAAATCATTCTGCCTCCATTATGATGATGAGATGGACTGTTTGCTGGGATCCGCAATAATTCTTGACGATTTGTCCCGACACCATCGACTTCTTTATAACGCGCAATAACATTACTTTCTGATCCATCGATTGGAAGATCAGTATAAAAAACATAAAAAAAATTAGATTCCTGAAAATTAGGATCAAGCACAATGCTCTGTAACCCATCTTCGTTTTCAGTTCGTACGTTTAAACTTAATACCGGTTCCTCTTGTAGTTCACCATCAGCTGATACTAAACGCACTTGTCCTGACTTTTCCGCGAAAAACATCCGTCCATCAGGTGCCCAAACAATTGATGTAACCAAAGACGCATCCTGAAATAATTCGACTTTATATGTGACTTCTTGTTCATCCTGAGTGACAGCCATGAAAATATTAAAAAATAATATAACAAGCAAAAATATATACCGTAACATAAATGATTATTCCTGACTCACCTTACACAGCGAAACTAATCAATGGGATTATGTCCAATTATACGCGGTTTGCAGTGCGTGTAAACAAAAGTTTGGGTTCAATGCACAAAGAATGATTTGAGTATTGGACACCAACATTTTTAGTTTGATAAACTTTGTATAAAAGGTCTGTTACTTGTGGTTCGATAATTTATAGCGATTGTATTTTAACCATGATCCAAAAGTCCATCTAAAGCGACCATGTTGTCGTTGAATCTGAATATATTTCCATGCTGTTTTATTAGATATAGGGTGTCGCTCACGAAGTAGAAATGCAAGGTTCATGATGACATTCCACAACGCACTCATAATAGGCTTCATATTCTTGTAACGTATACCTTTGACAAATGAAGTCGCCATTTTAAGTGGTGCTATAACCATAATTAACCATAATGGGTATCTAGTAATATAAATAGACAGAGAGTTGCGTAAATCATAATACAGCTGTTTATCGGTCAGAATACGACCCTCTGGAGATACTCGATGCAATACTACTGCTTGTGGAAAATACTGTATAGCGAAACCCGCATCCCAAGCGCGTAATGCGAACTCTTCACCTTCTCTGCCGTAAAATAAATAATCCCAGAAATACCCTGTTTTCTCGAAAACACTACGGCGTACTGCTGCTGCGCCTTCACTAAAAGAATAGCTATCGAATTGTAAATCTTGGTCTGCTAAATCTGGTTCCGTAAATAACCAGGCGTTTGGGTCGATTTCTCTTGAAGCCTCATACAAAACCTTGCAACTAAGAATACTGATTTCTTTGTTTTTCTCAAACTGGTCAATGACATTTGTGAGCGTACTCGTTTCTAGACTTGCATCACTATCAAGCAAAAAGAGAATCTCACCATTAGCAGCTTTGATTCCAGAATTACGTCCTCCGCAAGCACCTAGATTTTCTTCTAAACAAATAACTTTAACTTGCGGGTAATGTAATTGTAGAGCTTCTACTGTGTTATCCTCAGAGCCATTGTCAACAATTATGATTTCATAATGCGAATAATCTTGATCAATAACGGATTGTATTGTTTTTATTACTTCGTCACGGCGGTTCCATGTCACAATCACTATGCTGATCAATGGCAGAAATGAGTCTTTGCGGCTCTTATTTGTAGTTTGCATGAGTGTTTCCTAGAATATTCGTATCTAACCTGAGTTTTGTTTAACATTGACGATGGCTTTAAGTTGTACTTTTGATTTCAGTCAAGCAAGTTTCAAAGTTTTTGGTGATTGGTCTATGGTCATTG
>Ga0070728_10003741_pt1 | contig 16460 bp, 16 predicted proteins | sample tdDd471_FD_66723 | JGI IMG/M metagenome (GOLD analysis project Ga0070728, IMG submission 66723) | Marine sediment microbial communities from the Atlantic coast under amendment with organic carbon and nitrate - tdDd47.1 | ecosystem: Environmental > Aquatic > Marine > Coastal > Sediment | place...
TCTCGGTCGTCGATCCCCCGGCCGAGGGCCGGCGCGGGCGCCGGATCCGTGCTCGACAGCGTCGCCCCGGACCGGCATGCTGCGCCCCATGAAGCGCCTCGTACTCACCATCTCGTTCGCCTTCGCTCTCGTCGCCGCCGGCTGTGGTGGTGCGCCACCGGTCGCCGACGCGCCGACCGACGGTCCCGCAGACGCCCGGCTGCCGGCGGGATGGGCAGACTCGGACGAGCGCCTCGTCACCGTGCTCGCCACCCTCGGGCAGGGCCACGCGCGCAGCGACGCGTGGGGCTTCGACGAGGTCGAGGCGGTGCTGGCGTACTGGGAACCGGACCTCGTGCTCGTCGACGTGCCGCCGACCTCGCTCGCCGCGGCGGTCGCTGGCGACGCGGACGATGACGTGTTCCTCGCGATGCACCCGGAGGTCACCGAGGTCGTGCTGCCGCGCGCGGCGGACCTCGGATACGCGGTGCAGGCCATCGGCGGCGCGACGCTCGAAGGGCTCGAAGACCGCCAGCGGTGGGACGCCGACAACCCGGCCGGCCCGCCGAATCGCCTGCTGATCGCGATGACCGCGCGGCTGCGGGCGCTGTGGATCGCGAACGAAGCCGAGAACAACCCGCTGTGGTTGCACGGCGACGAGTACCTCGAGGCGTCGCGGCTGTACTCCGCGTGGTTGTCGTACGAGGTCGAAGAGGACCTCGGGGCGGATGGTGAGCTGCGACGCATGGCCCGTACGACCCGGGCGATGGGCACGATCCTCGACACGACGGACGCGCGCCGCGTGCTGATCCTGGTGAACCCCGGCGCCCGGTGGTTCGTCGAGGGCATGGTCGATGCGCGCGAGGACGTCCGCCGCGTGCCCGGCGCGAGCCTCTTTCGCCCCTGACGGCGCGGGCGCCTTGATTCGCCGGATCGCGTCCCCCACACTCACGTCGGATTGGCAAAGGAGTCACCCGACATGGGCGTGAACGAGGTTGACCCACCGGCCGAGCCGGTCGGCCCCTGGACGCTGCACGAGCGTCTCGGGCGCGGCGGCATGGGCGAGGTGTGGCGGGCGTCGAACGAGGTAGGCGGCGAGGTCGCGCTGAAGCTGATTCGCGACGATCTGCTCGACCAGCCCGAGGTGCGTCGCCGGTTCACCCGCGAGGCGCGCGCCGCCGCACGGCTCGAGCACCCGCACATCACGCGGTTGCTCGACTTCGGCACGGCGGACCAGCGCACGTACATGGCGATGGAGCTCGTGCGCGGCGGGTCGCTCGCCGACTGGCGCCATCATCCGCCGGACGGCGACACGGTGATGAAGGTCATCGACGAGGTGCTCGACGCCCTCGGCTATGCGCACGCCCGCGGCGTCGTGCATCGCGACCTCAAGCCCGACAACATCCTGCTGTCCGTCGACGACACGGGCCAGCCGAGCGCCCGCGTGCTCGACTTCGGCGTGGCGTGGTTTCGCGACCAGCAGGTGTTCAGCGAGGCGGACCACGCGCTCGTCGGCACGCCGGCGTACATGTCGCCGGAGCAGGCGCTGAAGGCGAGCGACGTGTCGCCCGCCGCCGACCTGTACGCCGTCGGTGTGATCCTCTTCGAGCTGCTGACCGGCACGCTGCCCTTCGAGGGGCGCAGCCCCGCGGGCACGCTCTACGCCCACATCCGCAACGCGATCCCGCCGGTCGTGCCGCGGCCCGGGTACAAGCTGATCGGGCCGGTCCAGGACGTCATCCACAAGCTGCTCGCGAAGAACCCGGCCGACCGCTACCTGTTCGCGATCGACGTGCGGCAGGCGCTGTCGGGCTGCCGGATCGGCGGCTCGGGCGGGCACACGGGCGACTTCCCCATCATCCCCGAGCAGGCGGCCGTCACGCGGATGGAGGCGGTCACCCCCGCCGCCGGCAGCGAGCCCACCGTCGTCGATGCCGCCCCCGCTGGCGCGGCGTTCTCGCTCTTTCACTTTCGCGAGCCGCCGCTGCGTGGTCGCGACGACGAGTGGCACGAGCTGCTCTCGCTCGCCCAGCGTTCGCGCAGCGACTTTCGCCCACGCGTCGTCGTCGTCAGCGGCGAGATGGGCGTCGGCAAGTCGCGCCTCGTCGAGCGGCTGCGCGAGGTCGTCGAAGAGCGCGGCTGGATGCAGGCGTGGACGGGCTGGTGTGAGCCCGGCGCGGGCGCGGCCGATGACGGCCTTCGCCAGGCGCTGCGCAAGGGCATCGGCGTCGGGCCGCTCACCCTCGCCGAGGCGGATCTGCGCGTCGACGAGTGGCTGAAGCGGCACGGCGACGAGTCGACGTTCGAGCGCGAGGCGCTGCTCGAGGTACTGCGTCCGGAGGTCATCAGCGAAGACCGCCCGCGCGTGCTCGCGCAGGAGGAAGCGCGCTTCGCCCTCGTCGAGCGCGTGCTCTCACGGGCGTCGTCGACGCGACCGCTGCTGCTGACCATCGAGGACGTGCAGAACAGCGACGGATCGGTCGTGCGCCTCATCCGGTGGCTGCTCGACGTCGCCTCGCGACTGCCGGCGCTGATCGTGTTGACCGCGCGGCCCGAGGCGCTCGAACGCGGCACCGTCGGGCGCGCACTGTCGGAGCTCTTCGCCCGCAAGGACGATCGGGTGCGCCACCTCGAGGTGCCGCGGCTCGACCTGCGCTCGATGCACGAGCTCGTGCGCGCGACGGTGCCGATGGAGCCGGTCGTCGCCGACGCCGTGGCGATGCGCGCCGGCGGCAGTCCGCTGATCGCTGTCGAGCTCGTTCGGCATCTCGTCGAGTCCGGGCGGCTCGAGGGCTTCGGCGACGCGCCGACCCCCGAGGACGTGCTGTCGGGGCTGCCGGACGGGGTGGGCGGGCTGCTGCGCCGTCGCCTCGACGAGGCGGCGCGGGCGTGCGGCGCGACCGACGTCACCCGCGACGTGTGGGAGCGCCTCGCCGTGCTCGGTGCACGGTTCGACGTGCCTCTCGCGCTGCAGACGCTCTCACCGCTCGGCCGCGACGCCGCGCTGGCGCTCGATGCGGCGCTCACCGCCGGCGTGTCGGCGGGGCTGCTCGTCGACGACGACGTGCCCGGGACGTTTCGGTTCGACAACCCGATGCTGCGTGAGGCGCTGCTGGACCGCGTCGCCGAACAGGGGCGCCGGCGCGAGCTGCACCTCGTCGCCGCCGAGGCGCGCGAGCACCGCTGGGCGGACGACCTCGACGCTCACGCCCTCGAGATCGCGCGGCACCTGCACGCCGCCGGGCTGCAGCGGCGCGCACTCGACGGATACCGACGGTATGCGGCATGGGCGCGCAGCGCCGGCGAGGTGCTCGCCGCGGTCGACGCATGGCGGGGCGCCGAGGCAATGGTCGCCGACGGCCCGCGGGAGGCGGCGATCGAGGTCGCGCTGGGGCGGGCGGACGCTCACCTCGCGCTGGCCGAGTACGACGAAGCGCGCGAGCTCGCGCGCCGCGCCGAACGCATCGCCGAGACCACCCCGCCGGCCGAGGCCACGCGGATTCTCGCGACGGTGGCGAACCGCGCGGGCGAGACCCGGCGCGCGCATGCCCTCTATGCGGAGTCGATCGAGCGGTTCGCCGCCCGCGGTGACGCCGCCGGTCAGGCGCACGCCGAGCTCGGCCTCGCCGACCTCGAGCTGCGCAACGGCCGGCCCCCGGAGGCCGAACGCCTGCTGCGCGCTGCGCTCGGGCGGCTGCGCGAGGTCGGCGACACGCGCGCGGCGGCCGAGGCGACGGCCATGCTGGGGCGCGCGGCCCTCGATACGGGCCTGCACGACGAGGCGCTCGACTACGTCACCGCCGCGATCGCCGACTGGGACGCTGCCGGCGACCGGCTCGGCAGCGCACGCGGTCGGCTGCTGGCCGGCGAGATCGCGCTCGCCCAGCGGCAGACCGAGGCCGCCCGCGAGGCGTTCGACGAAGCCCGCGATGCGCTGCTTGCGCTCGGCGATCGGCACTCTGCCGCGGTCGCCGGGTTCTTGTCCGGGTTGGCCGCCGAAGCCGCCGGTGACGAGCGCCAGGCGCGCCGCCTGCTCGACGACGCCGTACACCAGTTCGAGTGGATCGGCGATCAGCAGTACGCCGCCGTGGCTCGCCTCGCGCTCGGGCGCCTCGACGCCGAGAGTGGCGCATGGGACCGCGCCGACAGCGCCATCCGCCGGGTCGTGGACCGCGACGAGACCGAGCGGATCGACGACCCGCGCTTCGTCGCGCTGCTCATCGAGACCGGCCGTCTGGCGATCTTCGCCGGGCGGGACGACGTGGCCCGCCGGCTGCTCAAGACCGCTGCGTTCAAGCTCGGACGCATCGCCGAAGGCACCGGATTGTACGACCGCGTCGACGAGGTGCAGTACCTGCTGCACGAGCTCGAGAACGATTCGGGGCTTGACGGCGGCACGGCGCTGTCCGATCTCGTTTCGGACGACTAGCTGCGACACGCAGCGCCCCCCGGCTCGCGAGGACGCGATGGGTGCCCACGGCCACGACGACAAGAAGGAACCGAAGGCGGACGATCCGATCGACGCGACGCCGCGGCACTACACGCAGACGCGCATGCAGCCTCGGGCGCGCCCCCAGTGGGACCCGGCCGAGGTCGCGAAGCAGTACCTCGACGACATGGAAGAAGGCGGGCGCCTGCACTTCAAGAAGAAGAAGGACGCCCCCTCGTCGTGACGGCTTCGGGTCCCCGGCAGACGGAGCGCCTGCGCGGCGACGTCGACGCGGACCTCGCTCGCGCGGCGGACCTGCTGCGTGCAGGCAAGCTCGTCGCGCTGCCCACCGAGACAGTCTACGGGCTCGCCGCTGCCGCGCGCGACCCCGACGCCGTCGCTGGGATCTTCGCCGCCAAGCAGCGGCCGTCGTTTGATCCGCTGATCGTGCACGTCCTCGACGCGTCCGATGTCGACGCGGTGGCCGATGTGGCCGCGGCCGGCGCGCACTTCGGCGCGCTCGCCGAGGCGTTCTGGCCCGGCCCGCTGACGTTGGTGCTGCCGCGCCGCGACGTGCCCGACATCGTCACATCGGGGCTCGACACCGTGGCCGTGCGCGTGCCGGCCCACCCGGTGATGCGCGCGGTGCTGCAGCGCGCCGGGCTGGCGGTCGCCGCGCCGAGCGCCAACCCGTTCGGGTATGTGTCGCCGACGACGGCGGACCACGTGATCGACGCCCTCGACGGCCGCATCGACGCGGTGGTCGATGGGGGTCCGTGCGCCGTCGGTGTCGAATCGACGATCGTGTCGCTGGTGGGCGATGCGCCCGAGGTGTTGCGGTACGGCGGCGTCGACGTCGCCGATCTCGAAGCCGTCGTGGGTCCGGTGCGCCGCGGCGTGCGCGTGCTCGAGCGCCCGCTGGCGCCCGGGCAGCTCGCGCGGCACTACGCGACGCGGGTGCCGCTGCGACTGGTGAGCGGGCCGCGCGACGACGTCGCCCCCGGCACCGAGCTGCTCGTGCTGCTCGGCGATGTCGACGCCGCGTCCGGCTATGCCCGCGTGGAGCGTCTGGCCGCCGACGGTGACCCGCGCCACGCCGCCGCGCGCCTCTTCGCCGCGCTGCGCGACATCGACGCCCGCGCCCCCGCATCCGTCGACGTCGTGGCGTGCGACGAAGCCGGACTCGGCGCGGCGATCATGGACCGGATCCGCCGCGCTGCGGTACCTTGACGCCCCCCCTGGCCCCGACCGACCGATGACGCTGCGTGTCTCGTCGCTGACGCTCGTGTACCTGATGTTCAACGAAGAGCAGAACATCGGGCCCGTCCTGAACGACGGGGTGGCCTGGCTCGAGGACCACGTCGACGACTGGCAGATCGTCGTTGTCGACGACGGCAGCTCGGACGACAGCGCCGATGTCGTTCGGGCCCTGGCGGACACCGAGCCGCGCATCGAGCTCGTGCAGCACGGGCGCAACCGCGGCATGGGCGCCGGGATGCGGACGGGCATCACGAGCGCGACGAAAGAGCACTTCGTGATCTTCCCCGCGGATGGACAGCTCGAGCCGATCGAGCTCGAGAAGATCCTGCCGCTGCTCGACGGCGCCGACATCGTCACGTCTGTGTACCCGCACCGGCACTCGACGATGATCCGACTGCTCATGAGCCGCGTGTTTCGCGGGTTGCTCGCCCTCGCCGCCGACATCCGGTTCGAGCTCGAGGGGCTGTACGTGTACCCGACCGCGGTCGCGAAGGAGCTCGTGCCCGTCATCGAGTGCGAGACGTTCTTCTTTTCGTTCGAGCTCATCCAGCGTGGCGTCGAGCGGGGGCTGACGATCGATCAGACCGTGATCAACGTGAAGCCGCGCCTGTCTGGCGAGTCGAAGGTGGCGAACGCGAAGCGCGTGCAGCGCATCTTCGACGAGGTGCGCGCGTACCGTCGCCGTCGCGCCAGCGAGCGCTGAATCCCTCCTGACCGATCCCCCGGGGACCCTGTGATCGCCTACGAGATCCGCGACAGCTTCGGCCTCGAGAACCTGACGCGCGTCGAGCGCGAGACGCCCGAGCCGGGGCACGGCGAGGTGCGCGTCCGCATGCGCGCCGTGTCGCTGAACTTTCGCGACATCCTGATGATTCGCGGGCACTACAACCCGCGCCAGCCGCTGCCGCTGATCCCGTGCAGCGACGGCGCAGGTGTGGTCGAGGCGGTGGGGCCCGGGGTCACGAAGTGGGCCGTCGGCGATCGCGTCTGCGGGCTCTTCGCGCAGGACTGGATCGGTGGTGACCCGACGAAGGACAAGATCCGCACGACTCTCGGCGGGCCGCTCGACGGCACGCTGTGCACGCAGCGGGTGTTCCCGGAGCACGGGCTGATCGCCGCGCCGAACCACCTCTCGGACGAAGAGGCGGCGACGCTGCCGTGCGCTGCGCTGACGGCGTGGTCGTCGCTGGTGACGTATGGCGACGTGCTCGCCGGGCAGACCGTGCTGGTGCTCGGCACCGGCGGCGTCTCGATCTTCGCGCTCCAGCTGGCGAAGGCGATGGGCGCGCGGGTGGTGGTGACGTCGAGCTCCGACGACAAGCTCGAGCAGGCGCGGGCGCTCGGGGCCGACGCGCTGGTGAACTACAAGACGCACTCCGAGTGGCACAAAGAGGTCGTCGCGCAGGTCGGCCCCGTGGATCACGTGGTCGAGGTCGGCGGCGCCGGCACGTTCGATCGGTCCGTGCGCGCGGTGAAGGTCGGCGGCACCGTGAGCCTGATCGGCGTGCTCGCAGGCCCGCGCGAGGTGAACCTGACGCGCGTGCTCATGCAGAACATCCGCGTGCAGGGCATCCTGGTCGGTCACGGGGACGGCTTCGCCGCGATGAACCGCGCCCTCGCCGCCCACGACATCCACCCGGTCGTCGACCGCGTGTTCGGCTTCGACGAGGCCGTGGACGCCATCGAGTACGTCGCGGCGGGCAAGCACTTCGGCAAGGTGGTGGTGCGCGTCGATTGATGCGCGCACCGCCCGTTTCTGCCGATCGGGGTGACGCGCACGCAGCCGCCTGACGGCGTCTGGCCGCGATGAATCGCGGCCGCTCGGCGAAGGTCGGGGCTTGTCGGGCGTTGCACCCCGCCGCTCGGCGAAGGTCGGGGCTTGTCGGGCGTTGCACCCCGCCGCCGTCCCGTTCGCTCGCCGAGCGGCGGCGATTCATCGCCGCTCGGCGGCGCAGCCGCCGATGCCCGCACCACCCGTGTCCGTCATTTGTGACGACGCGCGCACCGCCGAGATCCTCGCATTCCGCTTGCAGTGCCTTCGGGTCATAAATTAGAACGATTCTTGTTCTGGTTCTTGTGCACCTCGTGATGCGCGCGCGCATCGCGGTCAGGTGGCGACTCGAGGACAGGGTCGCTTCTCACATCTGCACCAGGCACCGGAGGCCGCGCGTCGCGTCATTGCAGCGCTCGCGGCCCCGCCATCCCGACGAACCCTGCGGCATCGCCGCACCCGACCCCGGCTTCGAGGACACCCATGACGACATCCCGAAACGCCTTTCTCATCGCATCCGCGGCTGCGCTCGTGACCGCGACGGCTGGCGCGTCCGCGTCGGCGCAGGACGGTTGCCCGCACGCGGCCGCCATGGCGGCCGTCGACGGCCCGCGCAGCGAGGTGCCGTACACCACGCCCGCGTCGGGTGAGGGCGGCGAGATGGCCGAGCTCGACGACTACGAGCGTGCGATCGGCGAGGCGCGTGAGAACATCGACTGGTGGCCGAACCAGCTCGACCTCACGCAGCTGCGCAACAACGAGATGACCCGCTCGAACCCGCTGGGCGAAGACTTCGACTACGCCGAGGCGTTCGAGTCCCTCGACCTCGACGCCGTGCGCGCCGACCTCGTCGAGCTCATGAACACGTCGCAGGACTGGTGGCCGGCGGACTGGGGCCACTACGGCCCGTTCTTCATCCGCATGGCGTGGCACAGCGCCGGCACGTACCGCACGATCGACGGTCGCGGCGGCGCCGGTGGCGGCCAGCAGCGGTTCGAGCCGCTGAACAGCTGGCCCGACAACGGCAACCTCGACCGCGCTCGGCGTCTGCTCTGGCCGATCAAGCAGCAGTACGGCGACGCGATCTCGTGGGCCGACCTGATGATCCTCGCCGGCACCGTGGCGATGGACGACATGGGCTTCGAGACGCTCGGGTTCGCCGGCGGTCGTGAAGACGACTGGCAGGCGGAGCTCGTGTACTGGGGCCCCGAGAACGAGATGCTCGCCGACGAGCGCTACCACGGCGACCGCGAGCTGCAGAGCCCGCTCGCGGCCGTTCAGATGGGCCTGATCTACGTCAACCCCGAGGGGCCGAACGGCAACCCGGACCCGCTGCTCGCCGCGCACGACATCCGCGAGACCTTCGGGCGGATGGCGATGAACGACGAAGAGACCGTCGCGCTGATCGCCGGCGGCCACACCTTCGGCAAGGCCCACGGCGCCCACGCCGTCGAGGACTGCATGGGTCCCGAGCCCGCCGCGACCGACGTCGAGGACCAGGGCATCGGTTGGGAGAACCGCTGCGGCACCGGCAACGGCGCCGACACGATCACCTCGGGCCTCGAGGGCGCGTGGACGTCCACCCCGACGCAGTGGTCGATGCAGTACCTGCAGCACCTCTACGAGTTCGAGTGGGTGCAGTCCGAGAGCCCCGCGGGCGCGATCCAGTGGGTGCCCGAGGATCAGGAAGCGACGCGCTTCGTGTTCGACGCCCACACGCCGGGCGAGATGGACACGCCGATCATGTTCACGACCGACCTCGCGCTGCGCTTCGACCCGGTCTACGACGAGATCTCGCGTCGGTTCCTCGAGAACCCCGAGGAGTTCGAGGCCGCCTTCGCCAGCGCGTGGTTCAAGCTGACCCACCGCGACATGGGCCCGCGTGCCCGGTACCTCGGCCCGGACGTCCCGGACGAGGTCTTCATGTGGCAGGACCCGGTGCCGACGGTCGATCACGCGCTGGTGGGTGCCGGCGAGATCGCCGAGCTGAAGGCCGAGATCCTCGACTCGGGTCTGACCGTGCCGCAGCTCGTGCGCACGGCGTGGGCTGCGGCGGCGTCGTACCGTGACACGGACATGCGTGGCGGCGCGAACGGCGGTCGCCTGCGTCTTGAGCCGCAGAACACCTGGGACGTGAACGACCCCGACGAGCTCGCGACGGTGCTCGACACCCTCGAGGGCATCCAGACGGCGTTCAACGACGGCCGGTCGGACGACGTGCGCGTCTCGCTCGCCGACGTCATCGTGCTCGGCGGCGCCGCGGCGATCGAGCAGGCGGCTGTGGACGCCGGCTACGACATCGAGGTGCCTTTCGCGCCGGGTCGCACCGACGCCACGGCCGAGATGACGGACGTCGATTCGTTCCAGTACCTCGAGCCGACGAACGACGCGTTCCGCAACTACTACGACGCCGAGCGCAGCCTGCGTTCGCCGGCGGACGCGATGGTGAACCGCGCGGATCTGCTCTCGCTGACCGTGCCCGAGATGACCGTCCTCGTCGGCGGCATGCGCGCCCTGAATGCGAACGCCGGTGGCGCCGCGCACGGCGTGTTCACAGACACCCCCGGCCAGCTGACCAACGACTTCTTCACGAACCTGCTCGACATGGGCACGGTGTGGTCGGCGACCGGTGACAACGCGTACGAAGGCCGCGATCGCGAGTCCGGCGACCTCGTCTGGACGGCGACCGAGATGGACCTCGTCTTCGGCTCGAACGCCGAGCTCCGCGCGGTCGCCGAGGCATACGCGTGGGACGACGATCGCTTCGTGCAGGACTTCGTCGCCGCGTGGGTGAAGGTCATGCAGAACGACCGGTTCGACCTGCGCTAGGGCCCCTCGCACACCGCCGTCGTCACGTTCGCTCGCCGCCCGGCGGCGCAGCCGCCGGTGCTCGCATCACCCGTGTCTGCCATCCCGGGCGATGCGGGCCTCGCCCGTGTCCGTGACGTTCGGGGCAATGCACGCATCGCCGCCTGACGGCGTCGAGCCGCGATGAATCGCGGCCGCTCGGCGATGGTTGGTCATCCCCGGGTGGTGTGGGCCTCGCCCGTGTCCGTGACGTTCGGGGCGATGCCCGCATCGCCGCCTGACGGCGTCGAGCCGCGATGAATCGCGGCCGCTCGGCGATGGTTGGTCATCCCCGGGTGGTGTGGGCCTCGCCCGTGTCCGTGACGTTCGGGGCGATGCACGCATCGCCGCCTGACGGCGTCGAGCCGCGATGAATCGCGGCCGCTCGGCGATGGTTGGTCATCCCCGGGAGGTGCGGGCGTCGCCCGTGTCCGTGGCGTTCGGGGCGATGCCCGCATCGCCGCCTGACGGCGTCGAGCCGCGATGAATCGCGGCCGCTCGGCGATGGTTGGTCATCCCCGGGAGGTGCGGGCGTCGCCCGTGTCCGTGACGTTCGAGGTGATACGGCCCCCTCGCACACCGCCGTCGTCACGTTCGCTCGCCGAGCGGCGGCGATTCATCGCCGCCCGGCGGCGCAGCCGCCGGTGCTCGCATCACCCGTGTCTGCCATGCCGGGAGGTGCGGGCCTCGCCCGTGTCCGTGACGTTCGGGGCGATGCCCGCATCGCCGCCTGACGGCGTCGAGCCGCGATGAATCGCGGCCGCTCGGCGATGGTTGGTTGGTCCCGGGTGGCGCAACCGCGACTATCGCGACGACCAACGCTCCGGGTTCGCGTTCACGTAGGCGATCGCATCGTCGACGGCGCGCTGCGAGCGCAGCAGACGAGCGTGGAATTCGCGCTGCCAGAGCGCCGTGCGGCAGGGCAGAAGGTCGGCGCGACGAACGTAGACCGTCGCTCGGGCCTTGAATCTGCGAACCACCTCCGACACGCCGTGGGATGTCGCGTCGGGACGGACAACGATGTGTACGTGGTCCGGCATCAACTGAAACGCTGCGGCGTGCGCACCGCATCCATCGCGTGTCGTTGCGTCCCATGCGGCCATCACGTGCTGGCCGATGCGCGATTGCGTCAACTGGCCCTCGCAGACAGAACCGAGCACAGGGCTGCGCCGGCCCGTCGCGATCGTGACGAGGTACCAGCGCGGACCTCGCGTGGGCGGTGGCATCGAATCCTCCCGGGTTCTGGATGTCGTTAATCTCCCCCCCCCGGGTCGAACGGCCCCCGGAATCGTTGCCCCTTCGCCTTGCCCCATCCCCCGGCGCGGTGTAGCGATGCGCCGTCTTCACGCCCCGTCTCACCGAGCCGTACCATGGGCCTGTCTGTCGGAATCGTGGGTCTGCCGAACGTCGGCAAGTCGACCCTCTTCAATGCGCTGACCTCGAGCGCGGGCGCCGAGAGCGCGAACTACCCGTTCTGCACGATCGATCCGAACGTCGGCGTCGTGCCCGTGCCGGATCCGCGCCTCGAAGAGATCACGAAGTACATCCCGCCGCAGAAGCTCATCCCGGCCAGCGTCGACATCGTCGACATCGCCGGTCTGGTGAAGGGCGCGTCCCGGGGCGAGGGGCTCGGCAACAAGTTCCTCGCCAACATCCGCGAGACGGACGCGATCCTGATGGTCGTGCGCTGCTTCGACGACGGCAACGTCGTGCACGTCGACGGCTCCGTCGACCCGGTCCGCGACATCGAGACGATCGCGCTCGAGCTCGTGTACGCCGACGTCGAGACCGTCGAGAAGCGCCTCAAGCGGTGCCAGAGCATGGCCAAGACGGGCAAGGCCGAGGCGAAGGCCGAGCTGGCGTTCGTCGAGAAGCTCAACGACGTGCTGACCGACGGCAAGTGGGCCCGCACCATCGAGCCGCAGAACGACGACGAGGCGAAGTGGATGCGCGAGATGCATCTGCTGACGACAAAGCCGGTGCTCTACGCCTGCAACGTCGACGAAGAGAGCATCGCCGAAGGCGGCAACGCCTACGTCGACACCGTCCGCGCCCACGCCGAGGCCGAGGGCAACGGCGTCGTCGTGGTGAGCGCCCGCATCGAAGAGGAGCTCATCGGCGTCGAAGGCGACGACCTCGACGAGATGCTCGAGGCGTACGGCCTCACGGAGCCCGCACTCCATTCCCTCATCCGCGCCTGCTACGAGCTGCTCGGCCTGCAGAGCTACTTCACCGCTGGCGAGAAGGAGGTCCGCGCCTGGACCGTCCCGATCGGCGCCACCGCCCCTCAGGCCGCCGGCGTCATCCACACGGACTTCGAGAAGGGCTTCATCCGCGCCAACGTCTACACCCTCGACGACCTGCGCGAATACAAGACCGAAGCCGCCATCCGCGCCGCCGGCCGCCTGCGCAGCGAGGGCAAGGACTACGTCGTGAAGGACGGTGACATCATGCACTTCTTGTTCAACGTGTAGACGCTGTCCCGGTGTCCTCTAGCCGCGTGTATCCGAGGCTGCCCAGCGCCGTGTCGACGGCAGCAAGATCGGGCTCCGCAATCCACCTCACGACCGCGTTCCCCTGCTGGAACGAGGCATCCACGCTGCTGACGCCCTCGATCTCAGAGAGAGCGGCTTCGACGTGGGACTCGCAGCCTCCGCAGGTCATACCCTGCACGCCGTAGGTCACTTCCACGGACGCAGCGCGTACCGGCTCCGCGTCGACGACGGGGTCGGTCGACGCGTACACCGGGTAGAGTCCGAGTATCAGGACCCCGACAAGAACGATGACCGGCGTCAGCCACGGATTCGACGGTGCACACCCGGTCGTCGCGCAGGCCCGCCGCTCCGCCCGAACCCGGTACAGGGCCGTCCCCGCGAGAAGCAGGATGGCGACGACCAGGGCCGGGACCCTCAATGGAGCGAAGGCCGCGCCGACGCCAGCCGTCGAGACGCCGAGTGCGAACCCGAGAGCCGGAACCCAGCAGCAGGCAGAGGACAGCGCAGCCAGCCCGACCGCTGCCCCGAACCCGACCCGCCCACGCGTGCGCTGGGAGGTCTCCGTCTCGACCTCTTCTGCAACGGCACTGTCCGTCGAGCGCGATGTGCCGCAGCAGTCGGTGTCGCCATCGTCTAAAGATTTCAGGACCGAACCGACGTTCCCGAGGCAGCACCTGCCCTGCGGGTTCCGCGTGCGACACTCGTCCTCACCAGCCTTGCACCGCCGCTTGATCTCGTCCCGAATCGCAGACTCCCCGTCGACACCAACGTCAGCCAGAAGCTCGGCGACCGAGTGAGCGAAGCAGAAGCACACGAATCGTTCGGGATCAGAAGACTTCTGATACGGGGTCGAACGAACGTCGCCGAGGTCGATGGTGCGCCCGTCGCGGTAGTAGACGACGGTGCAGTCCTCGGTCGCGCAGAAGCTCCAGCCTTTCGCGTCTTCCGAGGTGAGAGGCTGAACGCTCTGCGCCGTGACGGTCTCGGCGTGCACGGCCTTCCCAGCGATGCCGCACCTGGGACACGCGCTCGTCATCGGTCTTCGTCCTCGCGGGGTTCGATCGGCGAACCAACGCGAAGGGCGTTGCCGTCAGGATCGACGTAGCAGAACTCCCGAAGCCCGTAGGGAGTGTCCTTCGGAACATCGAGGTCACCGCCGAGGTCCGCCGACGACCACGCGGCATGGGTCGCGTCCGCGTCCTCGACCCAGAAGTACGCCGAAGCCGTGTTGGCCTGCGGAATGGCACACGCGACACGAGACAGATGAAGCTCTCCGGGGCCGTAGCAGGCGAACGCGTAGATGGCGTCGTCGAGGCCCGTGTCGTCGGGGTACGCGTGGACGAGAAATCCCATCCGGCGATACCGTTCGACGGCACCGGGGAGATCCGCCGTCGGGAAGATCGGGGCGGCACCGGTGGCCTTGAAGTTCGGGCTGTCTTGCTCAGTCATCGATCGACTCCCATTGCACCGGCGCGGTACCGCAGTGAGGGGTTCCATCGGGTCCCTGACCGCTCACGTTCGCCCGAACGCGCGCGCCACGCTCTACGTGCTCCCACGAGATACCGGGGCTCGACCAGTCGCGTCGGGAGACTGGGCTCAGGTAGAGCTTGAGTCGCCTGAACATGCCGTGGTCGGAACTCGGAGTGACGCGCCCCCAGGACAGGTAGAGGAAGCGCTCGCCCCGTCGGCCGTGCACGAGTGGACCAGCGAAGTCAGGCTCGCCGTCTCCGCCCAGCTTCACGTTGACCTCGGCATCGAACTGAACGCCACCCTCCGTCGGCGTCCCCCGAACGATCTGGTCACGACCGCGCTGAAGACCAAGACTCAGCGCTGCGGGGTCGGAACACCACACGCTGGGCATCGGCGACACGTCGACTCGGATATGGAGAACGTTGTTGGACACTGTTGAATTGCGGACGGCCTGGGACCTGCGGTCATGTCTATCCGAAGTAGACGCTGTCGAGGAGACAACGATTCCGGGACCACAGATCGAGCGCCCGACCAAAACGGCGACAGATGGCGACAATCGGCTCGCAAACCCAGCATCTATGCGGGTGCTACACTTCTTGTTCAACGTCTCGCTCGGCCCGTCAACCGGCTCCGAGCGCCCGCAGAAGGCTCTCTCGGCACGACCGGTAGAGTTCCTCGGACGTGGGAGCCCACGGTGCGCTCTCGGTGTTCTTCGGCCATGCGAGCGAGTGCAAAGGCGTGTCGTCGTCGATGCGCAGCGCGGCGCTGACGAAGCCCAGAAGGGACCGAAGCTCGCCGTGATCGGGACGGTCGCGCAGCGGCTCGCTCTGCAACGCGTCGCGCAGGTAGCGACGCGCCTCGAAGAAGGCGGGCTTCGGAAGGTCTTCCTGGCTTTTCACCTGCGCTGCGAGCGCGACGACGCGTTCGATGAGCGGCTCGAGAGATGCGTGATCCTCGCTCCGTGAGGAGATCATCCGTCGAAGGCAACGCAATACACTGTACTCGCCGTCGGCGAGGCGCTCGTGCACATAGAGCGCTCGCAGCTGGTCAGGCGAGCGCGCTGTCGCCAGCGCCGCGACGCAGCTTCGAACGAACTGGTAGGCAGCGGCGTCTTCTGGTCCCCCGGCGAAGTCTTCGACAGAAGTTCGAACCTGCTGCAACGCTCGCTCTCCCGCTCCCGCCTTCGCGTAGGTGAGCGAGAGCATCAGCATGACGAGCCACTCAGGCCAGCCAGCGTCCAATAGTGCGCCCATCCAGACCGGGTCGCCGCCCGGACCGTGCCCAGACTTCAGAACCTCGTGCGCGGCCGGCTCCATCGCGGAGAAGAAGTCCAGCCGGAGCGGGTGTCGGGCGCCACTCCAGAGGTCCCCTGCGTGGGTGTGCTCGTCGAGGCGGGCGAGCAGGGTTTCGACGCGGTCTTGCGAGAACATGAGATGGCGGAGGGAGTGGAAGCCGACTTGTAGACCAGAATTCTGGTCTGGATTCGGGGTTTCGTTGGCGCTATCGTCCTCCAGGCGGAGGATTTCATGAAGCCCATCCAGACCAGCCAGAGCATCATACCCATCGGCGAGTTCAAGACACACGCGTCTCGGATCGTCCGGAGACTCGCGCGCGACGCTCGGCCTGTTGTCATCACGCAGAACGGTCGGGCAGCGGGGGTTCTGATCTCGCCCGAGGAGTTCGACCGGCTGACCGAGCGGGAACGATTCGTGGCGGCCGTCGAGAGGGGCCTCGCCGAATCTGAACGAGGCGATCTGGTTGACGACGAAGACCTCGATGCGCTGCTCGGACGGGGCGAGTGAGCAGCGTTCGATGGACGCGGGGCGCCGTCCGCGATCTGCTCGAGATTCGGTCGTTCATCGCCGTTGAAGATCCGGTCGCTGCTGATCGTTGGATCCAACGCCTGAGGGATCGGGCGAGGCTCGCGGCGCGTCACCCGCGAGGCGGACGGGTGGTCCCCGAGTTCGGGCGGGACGATGTGCGAGAGGTCTTCGTGCGGACGTACCGAATCGTCTGCCGCATGCTCCCCGACGAAATCCACGTGCTCACGGTCTTCGAAGGGAGCCGGCTGCTACATCCGTCGAATATCACCGACGACTCGAACGGGGACAGATAGGGACCACCGCCCCCGCAAGACCGGGGTTGGGGACGGCGAGTCCAGGCCATCTGCCGCTCCAGGGTGGCCCGAGATCAGGTTCGCGACCTGCAT
>Ga0070728_10003742_pt1 | contig 16455 bp, 18 predicted proteins | sample tdDd471_FD_66723 | JGI IMG/M metagenome (GOLD analysis project Ga0070728, IMG submission 66723) | Marine sediment microbial communities from the Atlantic coast under amendment with organic carbon and nitrate - tdDd47.1 | ecosystem: Environmental > Aquatic > Marine > Coastal > Sediment | place...
AATAATGAGCTCAAAAATGAGGCATGATATGAAAAAGGCTGTAATCGTAAGTGCGGTAAGAACACCTTTTGGTAGCTTTGGAGGAACACTGAGCAAAATAGGGGCAACTGACCTTGGAGCCCTTGTCATCAAGGATGCAGTTTTTCGTGCGGGCATAGATAAAGTTGAAGTCAACGAATGCATAATGGGCATGGTACTTCCCTGTGGATATGGACAGAATCCGGCCAAACAGGCAGCGATAAAGGCCGAACTTCCCCAAGAAGTCGAGGCAATTACGGTTAATAAGGTCTGTGGCTCGGCGCTCAAAGCAGTTATGCTTGCTGCCCAGGCCATACAGTGTGGAGATGCTGAGGTAATCGTGGCTGGCGGGATGGAAAATATGAGTGCGGCTCCATACTATATGGAGAAGGCAAGGTGGGGACACAGGATGGGCCCTGGAAAGATTGAGGATCATATGGTTCATGATGGGCTCTGGGATGTGGTCAACGATTTCCATATGGGGATGTCAAACGAGCATATTTGCGAGAAATGGCAGGTAAATAGAGAAGACCAGGACCGATTCGCCGAGGAGTCGTATCGTCGTGCGATAAAATCTGTTAAGGCTGGGGTCTTTGTTGATGAGATAGTTCCTGTACCTATCCCCAAAAGAGGTGGAGAAGTAGACTTTTTTGATACCGATGAATGCCCAGCGGAGACAAGCTTTGAGAGTCTGCAGAAGATGCGGACTGCTTTTAAAAAAGACGGGGTAGGTACGGCAGGTAATGCATCAATCATCAGCGATGGGGCTGCCGCTGTAGTTGTCATGAGTCGAGAAAAAGCGGAAGAACTGGGGTGTACTGTTATTGCAGAAATAGGGGCTCAGGCTTCAGCCGGGATAGAGCTTAAGTATGTTCTTATGGCACCAATTTTAGCCATTCCAAAGGTGTTGAAAAAAGAAGGAGCGTCTTTAGCGGACGTAGATCTCTTTGAAATCAACGAAGCATTCAGTGGTACATCCGTTGCCATAAACAGGGTGCTCGAACTTGATACAGAAAAGGTGAATGTCAATGGTGGCGCTGTTGCTCTTGGGCATCCCATCGGTGCCAGCGGTGGTCGATTGCTCGTCACGCTTCTTCATGAAATGGGAAGAAGGGACGCAAAGCGTGGCCTTGTTTCGCTTTGTCTTGGTGGCGGTGAAGCGGTGGCAATGATCGTTAATCGATAATTCTTTGTAAAAGGGAAAATACGATGGATGTAAAGAAATTCGGTGTCATTGGCGCTGGCCAAATGGGAAATGGTATTGTTCAGGTAGCTGCGGCCAGCGGTCTGGAAGTTTTGATGAGTGATATCAAAGAGGAATTCACTGCCAGGGGACTGGCGACAATAGAAAAAAACCTGGCCAGGAGTGTTGAAAAGGAGAAAATCAGCAGTGCAGAGCGTGATGCTATCCTTTCCAGAATTTCAACCACCACAGATCTCGCCGATATGGCGGGGGTTGACTATGTCGTCGAGGCTGCAGTTGAGCGTGAGGACCTGAAATTTAATATCTTTCAAGATCTTGATACTATCTGTCCGGAACATGTCATCCTTGGTACCAATACATCGTCGATTCCAATCGGCAGGATTGCGGCACAAACCGGGCGGCCGGACAAGGTAATAGGCTTTCATTTTATGAACCCGGTGCCGGTAATGAAGCTGGTCGAGGTCATAAGGGGTCTTGCGACCAGCCAGGAAACTTTTGATATTACCTGGGCGCTGTGTGGAAAATTTGGCAAGACACCTGCTGAGGCCAATGATTTTCCAGGATTTATTGCCAATAGAATTTTGATGCCGATGCTCAATGAAGCAATCTTCTGCCTCTATCAAAGCGTTGGTAAAGCGGAAGATATCGATACCGTAATGAAACTTGGCATGAACCATCCAATGGGGCCTCTTGCGCTTGCCGATCTCATCGGGCTCGATACCTGTCTTGCAATCATGGAAACGCTATATGACGGCTTTAAAGATTCTAAATATCGCCCTTGTCCTCTCTTACGTAAATACGTAGAGGCGGGTTGGTTAGGCAGGAAGACGGGCAGGGGGTTTTACAAATATTAATTGGCTGGAAGAATTGGTACCTGGAGGAAATATGAGCGATATCCAAAGTAATATTCCATTGGCAGAACTACAGGGCCGGCTGACAAAACTCCAGAAAGCCCTTGCTGCAAAAGAAATGGATGGGGCTCTGATTGTCCAGAAAACTGATCTCTTCTACTTTAGTGGTACCTCTCAGCAGGGGTGGCTGTATGTTCCTGTTGAGGGGAACCCCCTGTTGATGATTTTTAAAGAGTATGACAGGGCTTGTGAAGATTCTCCGCTGACTGATATTGTCTCGGTTGTGAGCAATAAGAGAATTCCTGAGCTCCTCGCAAGTCATGGCTATCCATCCCCCGCATCCCTAGGAATGGAACTCGACGTTTTGCCTGTGAATCTCTATTTTCAGTACAGTTCAATCTTCAAAGAGGCAAAAATAGGAGATATTTCTACCGAAATACGACTCGTTCGGGCTGTGAAGTCACCGTATGAAATTGAAAAAATCAAGTTGGCTGCGAGGTTTTCGGATCAGGTCGCAGCCAGAGTTCCGGAGTTACTCAGACCTGGAAAAACCGAGGTTGAACTGGCAGGTGAGTTGGAAGGGTATGCACGAAGTCTAGGGCATCAAGGAATTGTGCGCATGCGCATGTGGGGGAGTGAGCTTTTTTATGGCCATCTTATGTCTGGCTCGGATGCGGCTGTTCCAAGTTATCTTGCTTCTCCGACTGGAGGCAAAGGGGTAAGTTCGATTATTGGTCAGGGTGCTGGGTTTAGGAAAATAGAAGCGAATGAACCCGTTCTGGTTGACTATGTTTTTGCCCTGGATGGATATATCTCTGATCATGCACGAATCTTTGCAATTGGTGGACTGGCAGACGATTTACTTGATGCCCATCAGGCTATGTTGGAAATTCAGGAGGCGGTTAAGGTTAAGGCGAAACCTGGCGTTATAACAGGGGAGTTATATGATTTCATGGTGTCCTTGGCTCTCTCTAAAGGTTATGCTGATTATTTTATGGGAGTCGGAGAGAGGCGGATACGCTTCACGGGGCATGGTGTGGGCCTTGAACTTGATGAATTTCCTTTTATCGCAAAGGGACAGCAATTGCCTCTTGAAGAGGGAATGCTAATTGCCCTGGAGCCGAAAACAATTTTTCCTGGAAAAGGAGTCGTCGGGATAGAAAATCTCCATTTGGTAACTGAAAATGGATTGGAAACACTCACGAAATTTCCGGATCAAGTTACTATAGTGCCTGCCTGAGAAAACCAGCAGGTTAAACGTATGTTTTACCTACACTCTGGAGGTGCACATGTTTGATGAGACCAAGAATGCAGATGACATGACTCACTTAGAAAATGGTCGATTTATTGTTGATCTCTTTCATCGAATTACAATGCATCATGCCCTTTGGTTCACAGAAGTAAAGCATCAGATGGGGGCAGAAAAGGCCTTGCAGATGTTAAGTGTGGCAACGAAAAGAAGCTACGACATCCAGATGAAACATCTCTCAGAATTGCTGGGGTTTAACATGGTAGAGGGTGTCCCCTCGCCGTTACTAGACCTGGCGCCAGACACACTGCAAAACTTGAAAACGCGAGTAGCTAAGAATTGGTTGGTGAACGATGGGGTCTGGTTCCAGGCCATCGAGCAAGCAGAAGGGATGAACGAGGCAAAACGCTGCAATGATAGCTGTTGGGCTCATTTTTCCCCCTTTGAGGCGCATTCTATTGGCAAGTTATTGGATTTGCCCAAGAACCCAGGCCTGGAGGGGTTGAAAAAAGCGCTTGGGTTCAGAGTGTATGCATGTATTAATAGTCAATCTATTGTTGAGGAAACTGAAACGAGTTTTGTCTTTCAGATGAATAAATGTCGGGTTCAGGATGCTCGGAAACGCAAAGGACTAGCTGATTATCCGTGTAAATCAGCAGGACTAGTTGAATATAGCTATTTTGCACAAGCAATAGATAGCAGGATTAAGACCGAATGCCTTGGTTGTCCGCCAGATAGTCATCCCGAGGAATGGTACTGTGCCTGGAAGTTCACGTTGGGAGCTGCTCCGGAATAACAAGTAGGTTAAAAAATTGTCTTGGAGATATTTGAATGGATATGAAAAATATTGCTGTCGAAAAAGAAAATCAAATTGCTACGGTGACTATCAATAGACCGAAAGCGCTGAACGCACTGAACAAAGATGTTCTTTTGGAACTACTGTGTTGTTTTCAGGGATTGGCAGTAGACCTTGAGACTAAAGTGGTCATAATCACTGGTGCTGGCGAAAAAGCCTTTGTGGCAGGCGCAGATATCTCCTATATGCAGAAACTGAATGCCTCTGATGGGAGAGTGTTTGGAAGACTTGGCCATAGCGTTATGAACGCTATTGAGCAATCGCCCCAGCCTGTAATCGCTGCTGTTAATGGATTTGCTCTTGGTGGTGGTTGTGAGCTATCCCTGGCTTGCGACATACGCTTTGCAAGCGATAATGCCAAGTTTGGTCAACCTGAGGTTAACCTTGGGGTGATTCCTGGATTTGGTGGTACCCAGAGATTGCCAAGATTGATAGGCAAAGGCTTGGCAAACGAGCTTTTATTCAGTGGAAATATAATCGATGCAGCAGAAGCACTCAGGATTGGTCTGGTCAATCGGATTTTTCCTCAAGAGAGTTTGCTGGACGAATGCCGAAAGCTGGCAGCAACCATCTGCTCACGCAGTCCAGCAGCAGTGCGTCTTTGCAAAGAGGTCGTTAACAATGGTGTCGAGATGGACCTCGCCAGAGGATGCAGCTATGAGGCAGATCTTTTTGCCCTCTGTTTCTCAAATGAGGAGCAAAAAGAGGGTATGGCTGCTTTTCTTGAGAAGCGCCCAGCGAATTTTGATAAAAAATAATAATATCGAAATCCTGCATTTATATGTTCTCAAATGTTTTTGTGCGGGATTTAGGTAGTAACTGAATGGAATAACCATGAATCTTGATCTCACCGAAGAACAGAAACTCATACAGGATACCGCCCGGGAATTTGCCACAGTTGAGCTGGAACCGGCGGCTGCAGAACTCGACAAAGGTGGAGATGATCAGATATTTTATAGTAATCTGAAGAAATTGGCCGAGTTGGGTTTCATGGGACTCAATATTCAAGATGAATATGGGGGCTCCGAAGCAGGGGTTGTTGCCTTCAGCGTTGCCATGACAGAAATTGCCCGAGCCTGTGCTTCAACGGCGGTGACGGTCTCTGTAAACAATATGGTTTGCGAAGTTATTCAGGCCTTAGGCAACGAGGAGCAAAAGAAAAAATATATTGAAAAGATTTGCACCGGTGAGTACCCCGCGGGTGCATTTGCCCTGACCGAGCCCGGCGCCGGTTCAGATCCTGCCGGGATGACGACCACAGCAGTAATGGATGGCGATCAGTGGGTATTGAACGGATCAAAAATTTTCATAACCAGTGGATCCTGTGCTGGAGTCTTTGTGGTGTGGGCCGTAACCGATTCTAGTGCCCCGAAAGGTAAAGGTATCAGTCTGTTTCTAGTGGAAGCTGGTGCGGACGGCCTTGTCATTGGTAAAAAAGAAGACAAAATGGGACAACACGCTTCTGCAACCAATGAACTGCTTTTTCAGGATTGTCGCATTCCTGCCGGTGCAATTATGGGCAAGCTTAACGATGGCTTCCGGGTTGCGGTGATGGAACTTGCCGGTGGGCGAATAGGCATTGGCTCTCTCGCCCTTGGTATCGGCTTGGCCGCAATGGATGCTGCAACAAAGTATTCTCTTGAGCGCACACAGTTCGGTAAAAAAATAGCTGAATTTCAGGCAATTCAGTGGAAAATTGCTGATATGTATACTGCCCTTGAAGCAGGAAGGTTGTTGCTGATGAATGCTGCCTTTAAAAAGGAGCAAGGTCGGTCTTTTTCTAAAGAGGCCTCAATGGCCAAGGTTTTTACCACTGAGTATGCAAACAAAGCGTGCTATGAGGCAATGCAAATATTTGGTGGTTATGGCTACACCAGCGACTTTCCTATAGAAAGATATACGAGGGATGTGCGTATAACTACAATTTACGAAGGAACCAGTGAGGTACAGCGGCTGATAATATCCAGGGATATATTAGGCCAGTTCTCATGAAACACAGAGCTGTCCATGCTTTTACAGAATAATTGAAAATAAACCTAAATGTTTTGAGAGGAAAGGGAACAAATGGACGATGTAATGAGTAGCAGGAGAAGCATCAGGCGATTCAAGGAGAAGACCATTGAGGCGGAAAAAATGGCTCAGATTTTTGAAGCGGCCCGGTGGGCGCCTTCATGGGGGAATTTGCAGTGTTGTGAGCTCGTTGTTGTGGAAAATCCTGAAGATAAAAAAAGCTTAGCTGGCCTGCTTTCACCTAAAAACCCTGCTACCAAATGCATGGAGAATGCTCCGGTCGTGCTCGCTGTTTGTGGAATGCCTGGAAAGTCAGGATATTATAACAATAAGCAAGTGACCCGATATCAGCACTGGTTTCTCTATGACCTTGGTCTTGTGAGCCAGAATATTTGCCTGAAAGCCCATGAAATTGGTCTTGGTACAGTCATTGTTGGCTCTTTTGATCATGTACAGGCGGAGCAGCTTCTAGATGTCCCTGCTGGATGTGAACTCGTCGCGTTAATACCTCTTGGTTATCCTGATCATGCGCCATCTGCACCAAAACGTAAAGCCATTGCAGATTTTGTTCACTTTGGTAAATTTAAGCCATCGGAATAATAAATACGTTTATTATTTCCTGTTTAAGTTAGATAACATTTGGTTTCCAACTACAAATTTCCCAAGGATTAAATGTATGACAGACACAATTGCATCTTTGAAGCAACAGATAGAAAAAGCTGAGATTATACTGGCTGAGTCTCGTGAAAACTTTAATAAGAACCCTGATGCTTATAGCGCAAAGTTGCTTCTGATAAGTATAGAAAATCACTTGACTGATCTTCTTAAACAATTGGATATTGAGAAACATCGATAAAAATTACTTGAGTTATCCCCATCTTGGAAAGTATTAGGGGGACAGGTGGATCAGTTGCGCTAAGGCCAATCGCTTAAATGGCGGTTGGCCTTTTTATTTTTTCTTAGATAATTGATATTTTTGGCTTAGGAAAATGTTTCCAGCCGTTTATGCACAGACTCAAAGCTTTTCGGAACTGAATGCAATCAGAATCTAATTGAATCATGCTCCTGCAAGGGGCTTTCTATAATTGGTGGCGGGAAAAAGATAAAAAAATTTGCTTTCACAAAATGAAAAAGATACGCTTTGTTATATAGAATATAGCCTTTTTTAGATTGCTCATACAAGCCGATCTCTTATCTTTTTCTTGGAGTGTGAAACACAAATGAAGAAAGTATTCCGTACCGTTTTTTTTATTCTTGTTTTGTCTGTTGCCGGTTTTCAAAATCTCTGGGCGGATGATGGAGTTATCCGCATTGGTTTCAATCTTCCTTTAACGGGTATGTTTGAACTTGTTGGAAATAACTCCAAAAATGCAGCAGATTTAGTGATACATGATATTGAGGCTGCGGGGGGGATAGAAGTTGGTGGAAAGAAGTACAAAGTTGAGTTTGTAATCGGTGATAATCAGTCTAGCCCTACGACTGCTGCGAGTCTTACGATAAATCAGATCTCCAACGAGAAGGTGCTTGGGATTGTCGGAGGACTGAGTAGCCGTCAGGCAATTCCTATTGGACAAATGTCCCAGGCCTTTTCCACGCCGATGATCTCTCCTTGGTCAACATCTCCGGTCACTACCAAGGATCGACCTTATGTTTTTCGGAGTTGTTTCGTATTTACTATTCAGGGGCCTGCTATTACCAAATTTGCAGCAAATGAATTCAAGGCAACAAAGGCAGCAGTGCTGTATGATATCGTAAGTGCTTATCCTCGTGGTATGTCTAAAAATTTTAAAGAAGCTTTTGAGGCACAAAATGGTGTTGGGTCAGTTGTCGCATATGAAGAGTTTCGGACTGGTGAAGAAGATTTTAGTAAACAATTAGGTCGTATTAGAGATTCTGGAGCCGAATTCATCTTTACCCCACAGCATTACAATGAGGTGCCCTTGATAGTTCGCCAGGCAAAGAGCATGGGGGTGACCATTCCGATTATGGGCAGCAACTCTTGGGCCGGTGGAGACCTCATTGGTGAGTGTGGTTCTGATTGTAATGGTTTATTTTTTACCGGGAACTACGCTCCTGGAAATGCAACGGGCTTGAATAAGGAATTTGTCGACGCATATAAGGCAGCTTACGGCCAAAATCCGGATGAACCAGCAGCACTAACCTGGGATGCTCTTCGGGTAATGGTGGAGGCGATCAAACGAACATCTGGACTTACAGGAAATCTGGTTAAAGATCGAGCGCTTGTAAAAGATAGCTTGACGGCTATTCAAAATTTTGATGGGGCTGCTGGAGAATTGAGTTTTGATGCAACAGGTAATCCGAGTAAATGCACGGTTGTCGTAAAAATCGATGATAACGGTGTATTTACTTTTCATGATTCGGTATGTCCGTAATTCATCAAAATAGGAATAAAATACTCTCCGCTGGCCGAATAACATTTGCCGGCTAGCGGAAAAAAGAAGATTTCCCCGAAACGTCCGCTGGTAGAGTGGCCGAACAGTTAGTTGAGTGGTTGGAGTCAAGCATCAGTGATTAGTGCTCTGGAGATTGTTTTCTTGTCTGTTGTCGGAAAACAATCTCTGATCTTTTATCCAACGGTTTATGGTTGGAGTAGCTTTAAGCCAAGAGGGTCTTCAACAGTCCTTTTGGCTGTGGTCTCCACGAGTTCTTGTATAATAACCTCCATTACATGCCAAACCTTCACGCCTTCACGTATGCAACCGACAGTGGCTTTCCCTTCTCTGCCACAGGCTATATGCATATGCAATAGGGGAGTATTCTCCTCGTCTCTAAAAAGTGTGCCAGTGCCGGTTACTTCGTGGGCCTGTTCCAACTGAAACGTGATGGGCGCAAGGGGCAGGCCACGATCTTCTTTGGGGCCGACCACCAGGCGGCTGGTGTCGTCTGCACCACCAAGAATGATAAGCGAAGCTGCCGAAATGTCATGATCTATTGCGAATTGTTCAATAACCTCGTGGACTATCTCTCCATCCTCCAGGCGCAGGATAAATACTCTGCCCCGTCGTGCTTCTGCATATTTCATGTCAGATCCTTCCTTTATGTCGATAGGCTAAAGATATATTAATATAAAATGTTCCGGTGATTCACGTTGGTGAGAAGCTATTATAAACCATCCTGTTCTTTTATCGTTATCTCGGTTACCAGCTTAATATAGATAGTCTATTTCAGAACCACAGGCAAATCTCACTGTTAATACAGAATGCATATCTATCTGAAACAAATTAATAAATGCGACATTGTGGTATTAGACAAGAAGGGTATTATTGATTCTCTCAATAGATAGCCTGATTTGCATAGGATGTAACTATTTGACCTTTAAGGGAAAAGGATCCATAATGAAGGGAGGTATTTTGGTCGGGATGAGCCAATTTGTTGCTCATTGATACTCATAACTTAAAGGAAATATCAAATGATTTTTTATCGAAGACTGTCCCTGGGCCTCACCCTGTTCCTCTTTGTCCTTATTCTGGGGCCGATATCTTCCATGGCCGCAGAGTTTAAGTTCACTGCAATTCCTGATCAGGATACTGCCCGTCTCCAGCAGCGATTTGGAAAAGTTGCTGATTATCTCTCAGCACAATTGGGATTTAAGGTGACCTATGTTCCTGTGAAGTCCTATGCTGCCTCGGTTCAGGGCTTTAAAAACAATGAAGTTCAGATGGCTTGGTTTGGAGGGCTATCCGGTGTCCAGGCTCGACTTGCGGTTCCCGGATCACTTGCAATTGCACAAGGGGAAGAAGATGAACATTTCGTTTCGTATCTCCTTGCACACCATTCAACTGGTCTGGTAAAGAGTGATACGTTCCCGCAGGAAATTGCTGGTAAAACGTTTACCTTTGGCTCCAAAGGATCTACCTCGGGCCGATTAATGCCTGAATATTATATCCGGCAACATCTCGGCCAAGCTCCTGATAAAATCTTTCCCAAAGTAGGCTTTAGCGGTGATCACTCAAAGACTATTGCCTTGGTCCAAGCCGGGAGTTATCAGCTTGGGGCAGTGAATTTTAAGGTCTGGGAAAAAGAGTTGGCAGAAGGCAGTATAGATCCAACAAAAGTGTCGGTGATTTGGCAGACACCAGAATATCCAGATTATAACTGGACTGTCAGGGGTGACGTGGACGAAACATATGGGGCAGGGACCATTGATAAAATACAAAAAGCCTTGGTTTCGATAACGGACCCGGAGTTGCTTAATGCATTTCCCAGGAAATCTTTTATTCCGGCAGACAATTCGATGTACCAGCCAATCCTCGATACAGGAAAGGCTATTGGTATTTTTAGATAAAGTTCTTTTTTGTGTTCAAATATGAATATGTCTCTACCGCAACCGATTATTTCACTTAATGGCGAAGATATAAGTTATTCTGGTTCTGTGGCACTGCGAGATATTTCCTTGTCAATTGCCGAAGGGGAAAAAGTTGCCCTTATTGGGCGAAGTGGGGTAGGAAAAACGACTTTACTGAGAAGATTATACCAACTGCGCCCCAAAGAAAGCGCCTTTGTTCATCAGCATTATTCTCTGGTGTCGCAGCTGAGTGTTTTTCATAATATCTATATGGGGCGGCTTGACCGTTATTCGAGTCTCCATAATTTGAGAAACCTGCTTAGGCCTATGCCTAGCCATATAGAAGAAATTAGGCCGATTGCAGAAAAACTTAGTCTTCAGGACAAGTTGTTTAGCAAAACGGGCGAACTTTCCGGTGGACAACAGCAGCGTGTCGGGATAGGCCGAGCACTCTATTGCGGCGGTTCTATTCTTATGGCTGATGAGCCGGTATCTTCGCTTGACCTATTGCAGGGCAAGGAAATAATGGCGCTCATTGTAGGAGCAGGGAAGACAGTGATCTCCACCCTGCATTCGGTCGATCTCTCCCGTCAGTTTTTTGATCGCATTATTGGCCTGCGAGAAAAAACCATCTTTTTTGACCTGCCTGCTCACCAGATTTCAGGCGACCTGCTTGCTGAACTTTACGGTTGAGTGATGTTGCGCACCAGCCTGCTGTTTTTGCTGATTGCCGGGGCGGCTTTTCTTGCTGCCGATATATCTATTACGACCTTTGACCCCTGGTTCGAGCTAAAGCGGATGGCTCTTGGCCTTGTTACCCCGGATTTTTTCAGCCTCCCTGGATTTGGTAGGGCACTCTTTAATACCATCAGTTTTGCGCTGCTTGGAATTGCCGGGGCAATCGTTGCTGGATTTGTCCTCTCACTTTTCTTTGAATCTACATTGGTCAGACTGTTCTGCGCATTTATTCGGGCAATTCATGAGCTGTTCTGGGCGTTTATCTTTATGCCGATCATTGGGTTGAACAGTCTCTGCGGTATTTTGGCCATTGCCATACCCTATGCTGGAGTTTTCGCCAAGGTTTATTCGGAAATCCGCCAGGAGTCTGATCAACGCCCGGCCCAGGCTCTTCCGGCTGGGACATCGCGTCTCAACACTTTTTTTTACACCACCTTGCCTATCATCTATAAGGATCTGAAAAATTACACCTCCTACCGTTTCGAGTGTGCCCTGCGCTCGAGTGCGATATTAGGTTTTATCGGTTTGCCGACGATTGGTTATCATCTTGAAACAGCCTTCAGGGAAGGAATGTATAGTCAGGCCGCGGCCTTACTCTACTGTTTCTATCTTTTGATATTGTCACTGCGCTTCTGGGCCAGGCCACGGTTGATACTTCTTCCACTCATCTTGGCTGTGTTTTTTACCTCCTGGGATGCCTCGATATCTCTGGCCAATATTCTTCGTTTTTTTACCTATGATATACTCCCCTGGCCAATGCGGGCAGAAGGTTTTTATGCAGGAAGCCAGGCAATCAGCCTACAGCCGGTCCAAATTGTCCAATGGTTGAAAGACATTGTCGTAACAGCAGCTCTCCCGGGAATCTGGAATACTATACTCTTGACCCAGATTGCTCTGGTCTGTACTGCCCTGTTCACTCTGGTGATGTTTCCTCCTGCCTGCCGTAAATTCTATAGTAGAAAGGTGACTGGTTGCGCGCACATCGTTCTGGTGATGTTGCGTACCACCCCGGAATATATCTTAGCCTATATATTCCTGCAGCTCTGGGGACCGTCCATGCTGCCAGCGATCATTGCCCTTTTCTTGCATAATGGCGGAATACTGGCATATCTCACTGCCCGCAACGTAAACCTGATGCAACTGCCTTTCGATACTTCCCGTAAGAGGTTAAATCGATATTTCTACGAAGTTCTACCACGTTGTTATGGCCAATTTCTGGCTTTTTTGTTTTATCGTTGGGAGGTCATCATGCGCGAGTCGGCAATTCTTGGCATCCTGGGTATTTACACTCTCGGCCATTTCATAGACAGTGCAATTAGTGATGACCAACTGGATAAGGCACTGGTCTTAATAATTATTACAGCACTTTTAAACATGGGGATAGACACCCTGTCTCAGAAAATCAGGAGGAGCCTTCATATTTCGGCTCATTTCGTCGCTAGGTCATCATCCTGAGATTTTGACCTTATTGCAAATTATCTGCTGATTAATATCCAGTCTCACTGCTTCTCAATACGATCAAGCCACCAATTCTGAAAATGCTTAGAAATTTATGTATACTTATTTACTCCAGTTGTAAGATGAGGTTTAATGATTTTATATTAATGATCTTGCTGGTGATGTGAAAATTCCTGAGCCAATCGTTCCCTGAAAATAACCCTGCAAACAAAATAATAAAAAATGCCTGAAACATATGAGCAGTTACAGACCCAACTTGAAACATCTCCCCGCACCTGGCTAATCACAGGAGTCGCTGGATTTATCGGTTCGAATCTGCTTGAGACCCTTCTAAAACTCGATCAAAAAGTTGTAGGCCTTGATAATTTTTCCACTGGTTTTCAAGATAACCTTGATGAAGTTCAGTCTCTTGTCAGCAAGGAACAATGGCAGCGGTTCACCTTGATTAAAGATGATATTCGCAACTTGGAAGCATGCAAACAAGCTTGTAGTGGTGTTGACTATGTTCTGCATCAGGCTGCCTTGGGTTCGGTGCCCCGTTCCATTGAAGACCCGATAACCACAAACGAGAATAATATCAGCGGTTTTCTGAATATGTTGGTTGCAGCAAGAGATGCCAAGGTGCAGCGATTTGTTTATGCTGCTTCCAGCTCCACATACGGGGATCATCCTGATCTGCCCAAAGTGGAAGAGAAAATAGGCAAACCGCTGTCTCCTTATGCAGTTACCAAACTTGTAAATGAGCTGTATACCGATGTCTTTGCCAAAACATACAACTTCAAAACAATCGGTCTCAGGTATTTTAATATCTTCGGTCAACGTCAGGACCCGAATGGTGCATATGCAGCAGTTATTCCAAAATGGTTTGCTGGTCTGATTAAAAATGAAACTATCTATATTAACGGTGACGGTGAGACGAGCAGAGATTTTTGTTTTATAGAAAATTGTGTCCAGGCAAATATTCTGGCTGCCACCGTTACAGATGAGACTGCGACAAATCAGGTGTATAATGTTGCCTTTGGTGAACGGACAGCGTTGAATGAACTCTATCAGTTAATTAAGGAGCGAGTGTCTCTTGTTCATCCATCGGCTAAAGAGGCAAAGCCCGAATATCGCGATTTTCGGGCTGGCGACGTGCGGCATTCTCTGGCTAATATCTCAAAGGCAAAGGAAAATTTTGGTTATAGGCCTCGATATTCTGTAATAAACGGTTTGGACAAGGCTGCAGATTGGTATTTGGCGAATTTAAGCTGAGAAGAGTGGCAGGCTTTTTAGGAGTTAAGCTTTAAAACGCATTTAATTTCGAATTCCATGAAGGTTTTTCACTGGCTTTATCTTTTCACTCTCGTCTTTGCTCTGCTTGCCTTTGGAACTGTGGAGTTATGGTCTCAGGCCATGGTGCAGGTGTTAACAGGAGGAGCTACTCTACTCCTTTTAATACAGGTCTGTTTTTATCGCAGAGAATTTTATAGTATCCCTGGTGTTACTCCACTATTGCTATTGCTGTTATTTATCCTTTTGCAGCTTCTCCCTCTTCCTGTTTCGCTTGTTAGGCTTGTTGCACCTGCTTCATATGGTACATATGCTCCAGTTCTGTCTGTTAGTGGAGGTGAATGGATTTCACTTACCATCAATCAGAAGGCCACCGTGCAGGAGTTTTTTCTCATATCCAGCTATATTCTTTTTTATATACTTACCATTCAACTGTTAAGGAACAAGAAAAACCACAATGGTTTGAGTCGATTATTCAGTTTTATAGAAAGAATGGGCAACCTGAAAAAACAATTTTAATACTACGTCAGGCAGTGGAAGCGGTACCCGATTATGCACCCTTTCATGTTCAATTTGGAGACTACTGCCGCAAAGAGGGGATTACTTTTCTGGCCAGGCAAGAATATCAACGGGCGCTGATGCTTGTGATCCGGGCAATGTATCCGCTCTTAAAGGTTTAGAGCAGCTGGATCGTTAATTTACTGAGGTGTTGCTTATTCTTCTTTAAGACTGAAGTAGTCGCAATTATGAGTAATCTTTCGGTTATGTTCCTGCATGGACCAGCAGAGGCTGGCAAGCTGTTCCTTTTCTTTTTCGGGTAAGTCAAGTGTAGATGCCTGTTCAATTAAAATTTCTAAAGCTTTGGAATTCTGGTCGATGGTGCGAAATGATTGTGATAGTTGGCTGTTCAGCTCGTTGATTTTACGTGCCAGTTCTTTTCCTTCATCTTTGTTGCGGAGATGGATGGTATTGTCCAGATGCCCATTCATCATATTTTCCAGAGTCGATTCAAACCGAAACATAGGCCCGGCAATTCTGTGAGAAAGGAACAGAGAGGCTACCATAACAAAGACGCCGCCCAAAATGATAAGAAACCAGTTTGTCGTCAGTATATGTTTGAGCAGGAGTAAAGGTGTTTGGTCAATCTGGAAATCATGACTGGTGAATGAGCTTGTGGGGGCATTGGGCGAGAATACCCCGAGTAACACATTAAACAACAAGCCACCTCCTGCAACAAACAGGATACAGCCGAGGATTAATCTTCCTTGAAAATCCTTTTTTATAAAGAAATTTCGACGCTTATGCCTTCTTTCCATGATGAAAGTTATCCGCTGTTAATTATGATTGAAGTATTTTTGAGTAGTCCATGGAGCCAGCCGGTGGCCTGGTGATGATGTTTATGTCTTTCAAGATTTTTGAGGATAGCTATGGTCATTTTTATCGCACGTTTCTATTTACAACAAAATTGATGAGTTATGGATAGGTTCTAGTTAAGGATATCGTGAAAGATGATGAAATTGCAAGAAAGGAAGTTAGGATTTTATAGATTTGTTTAAATTTGTCTAAAAGTTTTTTTGGATAAAAACTGAAATGCTCATGCCGGGTCAGGAGGAGCAAAGACTGCCTATATCTTATTGCTCATGCTGAATGTACTTGGTAGATAAAATGTCGGTGTAGAATTGTCCAACCTGTGTTTGACAAACGTCATTCTTTATAAAAGCTGCTCGACTGAATAATCAGATTGATAAGATTATTTGTTATAGTTGCTACTTGGTCATCTGAACACCTTTTAGAGTAGCAATAAACAGCAACACCCAACCTAACATTAGAATAAATCCCCCAAGTGGAGTGAGAAAACCAAGTGGTTGTATAGAGATAAAGCTTTTGGTGAGGACTGTTCCCTGGAAAAGGATGGAGCCGAGAAGGAAAGCCCAGCCAGCCCAGTGATACTTTTCTTCGGGAAAGAGGTTGCAGAGGATGGCGACAGCGACCAGTGCCAGACCGTGGATTAATAAATAATCCGCAGCGAGATTAAAATTACCGAGTTTGCCTCGTTCTTCCAGCAGTTGCAGTAAGGCGTGAGCGCTGAGTGACCTGGCCAAGACGCCCGCAAGTGCCAGAATGGATCCTATAGCTATGAAAAATTGTGTCATTTTAATTTTGACCTTTGATGTAATTGATTAGATCCCATATCTCATGGTTTGATAACTCTTCCACTAAATAAGGTATTTCTGCCTTTCTGTTTTTTTATCTTTCAATGAAATCACCATCAGAGTTATGCGGCCACCCAAGTCATTTTATATTTTTTCAGGTCTCAGACGGGGATGGTTCTTGAGGGTATAACACGGCCTACTGGTAGGGTGCCACCCCAGTCTATTGCACCTGGCAAATAGTAGCCCATTTGCTCAAACCTGTAAAAGCAAAAAACTCAAAAATATAGAGGGATACGGAGATGTGAGGTCAAGGTTTTATGGGAGCAGACCTTACGTAAAA
>Ga0070728_10003748_pt1 | contig 16436 bp, 8 predicted proteins | sample tdDd471_FD_66723 | JGI IMG/M metagenome (GOLD analysis project Ga0070728, IMG submission 66723) | Marine sediment microbial communities from the Atlantic coast under amendment with organic carbon and nitrate - tdDd47.1 | ecosystem: Environmental > Aquatic > Marine > Coastal > Sediment | place...
CCTTTCAGCCGGAAATAAAAAAACAAATCCAATCAATTTCTTTTCTTATATGTTTTTTTTATATTTTTGTAAAACAGTTTTGTCATCTATTCTAGACAAGCGGCAAGGTCTCATCTAAAAAGCGCTACGAATGAAGCAATCAACATAGCGCCTTTATATTTCCCACATCACACAACGTATACCACAAACAAAATCGAAGAATCCACCCCTATTTGGACATGGATAAGCATGGTATTCAAGAAAACGCATTGAACAACACCTAAGCGGAAAGCTGGTAAATTATCGTCCTACAGGCGGATAATCAAGCAGTATTCTGAACATGCATTTTCTAATAAAACCATCCACGCAGTTATGAGATTACTGTTACAATCCGTTATCGTAGCACTATTGTTTATTGTTACCCCTGGTCATGCTCAAAATTTCTATTATGCGCCAGAGGGAAAAACCTTTCTAGCTCTTTCTAAAAATAAAATCGTCCTCAAATTTGCCAAGGGCATATCCTTTGAGCAACAACGCAACTTACTAGCTAAAGAGAGCTTATTATCTCCCATTTCACCGGAGCAAGTCCTACCGGCTCCTAGCCTAACACTAGTTGACTTGCAAGTTCCCCAAGACGAAAAAGCATTGACTGACCTTCTTCAGCGCCTACAAAGGCAGTCTGAAATTCTATTTGCACATCCTTTTCTTGAACATGAAGACGGCACTTTGCATGGCATCACTGACCAGCTTATCGTCAGACTAACTGATCAGAAAGATATACTTCCTATGCAGTTCCTACTGGAACGGTATGGGGCAAAAGTCATAAAATCTAACGAATTTGATCCTTTACAATTTCATATACAAGTAGCTTCGTCGAATCAGAGAAATGCCCTGGCAATAGCAAATGATCTATTTGAAACGGGCTTGTTTGCATTTTCTGAACCTGATTTTCTACGACTGATGAAACGAATGAATACGAGCGATGCTTTTGTGAACCAGCAATGGGCGCTAAAGAATGATGGGGTTAATACCGATCAATATGGAGGTGTTGTCGATGCAGATATGAAGGTATTTGATGCCTGGGGATCCACCTCCGGCTCTTCAGGAATCAAGATTGCCATCCTTGATGAAGGAGTTGACCTAGGGCATCCCGATTTACAAGCCAATCTATTAGGTGGATATGATGCTACCGGCCAAGGTAGTGCAGGTGCTCCTAGTGGTGATGACGCCCACGGAACAGCTTGTGCCGGAATTGCTGCAGGTGTGGGAAACAATGGAATCGGAATATCTGGCGTGGCCTATGGTTGTAAAATCATTCCCGTTAGAATTGCCTATAGTTCAGGTAGTAACTGGGTAACGTCCAACAGTTGGATCGGTAATGCTATCAATTGGGCCTGGCAAACGGGTAATGCAGATGTTTTAAGTAATTCCTGGGGAGGAGGTAGTTCTTCCTCCACTATAAATAATGCGATCACTAATGCCGTCAATGATGGCCGCGGAGGGCTCGGCTCTCCTGTATTATTCGCGGCGGGCAATGACAATGGGGCCAATAGCTATCCTGCTACTTTTGAACCTACCATTTCAGTGATTGCCATGAGTATGTGTAATGAACGTAAATCTCCTACCTCCTGTGATGGTGAAAACTGGTGGGGATCGAACTACGGAACGGGGGCAGATGTAGCTGCTCCAGGTGTAAAAATTTATGCTACTGATATATCTGGTGCTGCTGGATATAATAGCGGCGATTATCTATCCAATTTTAATGGAACTTCCTCTGCTTGTCCCAATGCAGCTGGTGTAATGGCCTTAATTTTATCTGCCAACTCCAATCTAACCGAAGCTCAAGCAAGAGCTACCCTGGAAGGTTCTTGTGACAAAGTTGGGGGCTATACTTATATAGAAAATGTCATTGGCCAATCTGCTGGCAGCTGGTCTCAAGAGTTAGGATATGGGCGAGTCAACGCGGCACGGGCTATTGCCGCGCTAGGCTGCAGTGAGTGCCTACTCTGTACAGATGGTGTGCAGAATGGTCAAGAAACGGGGGTGGACTGCGGAGGTCCACTTTGCCCTACTTGTCCCACTTGTGATGACGGCGTGCAAAATGGAAACGAGACTGGCGTCGATTGCGGAGGAACGGATTGCGAACCTTGCGCTTGCTTTTCAAGTCCATTAAAATTGACCTTAAATTTTGATCATTACCCGGAAGAAACGAGTTGGAATATTAGAACGCAAGGTGGCGTTACTGTTGCTTCGGGTGGTACTTATGAATCTCAACCCGATTTATCTACGCTCGTTGAAGATATTAATATTGGTGATGGAGAATACATTTTTACGCTGAGTGATGCTTATGGAGATGGTATTTGTTGCAATTATGGTCAAGGTTCCTTTTCCCTAGAAGATGCTAATGGAACGCTTATCCTTGCTGGAAGCCAATTTCAGGCTTCTATCTCAGAATCTTTCTGTGCTTCTGTACCTACGCCCAGCTGTGATGATGGCATCCAAAACGGAGATGAAACGGGTGTGGATTGTGGCGGAGCTTGCGAGCCTTGTATCACCTGCGATGACGGCATCCAAAATGGAGACGAAACGGGCATAGATTGTGGCGGAGCTTGCGAGCCTTGTGTCACCTGCGATGACGGCATCCAAAATGGAGACGAAACTGGTGTCGATTGTGGTGGAGCTTGCGAGCCTTGTGTCACTTGCGATGATGGCATCCAAAATGGAGATGAAACCGGCGTGGATTGCGGTGGAGCTTGCGAGCCTTGTGTCACTTGCGATGATGGCATCCAAAACGGAGACGAAACCGGCGTGGATTGCGGTGGAGCTTGCGAGCCTTGTGTCACCTGCGATGATGGCATCCAAAACGGAGACGAAACGGGCATCGATTGTGGCGGAGCTTGCGAGCCTTGTGCCACTTGCGATGATGGCATCCAAAATGGAGACGAAACTGGTGTCGATTGCGGTGGGGCCTGCGAGCCTTGCGTCACTTGCGATGATGGCATCCAAAATGGAGACGAAACGGGCATCGATTGTGGTGGGGCTTGCGAGCCTTGTATCACCTGCGATGACGGCATCCAAAATGGAGACGAAACGGGCATCGATTGTGGTGGAGCTTGCGAGCCTTGTATCACCTGCGATGACGGCATCCAAAATGGAGATGAAACCGGCGTGGATTGCGGTGGAGCTTGCGAGCCTTGTGTCACCTGCGATGATGGCATCCAAAACGGAGATGAAACGGGCGTAGATTGCGGTGGAGCTTGCGAGCCTTGCGTCACTTGCGATGATGGCATCCAAAACGGAGATGAAACCGGCATAGATTGTGGCGGAGCTTGCCAGCCTTGTGTCAGCTGCGATGATGGCATCCAAAACGGAGATGAAACGGGCGTGGATTGTGGTGGAGCATGCGAGCCTTGTATCACTTGTGATGATGGCATCCAAAATGGAGACGAAACCGGCATAGATTGTGGCGGAGCTTGCCAGCCTTGCGAACCTGAAGAATGTAGTACCCAAATTATAGACGTGAATGACTTTGAAGCGGGTTGGGGGATCTGGATAGACGGAGGTTCTGATGCTCGACGATCACGAGGGGATAGAAACTACGCCAGCAGCGGTCTTTACTGTATTCGACTTCGAGATAATTCTAATTCTTCTGTTATCACAACTGAAGTACTGGATTTAGAAAATTATGAAGATGTAAGCATCGACTTTGCTTTTATAGCAAGAAGTATGGATAATAGATGGGAAGATTTCTGGCTACAAGTATCTTATGATGGAGGCGACACCTATTCCACCATTCAAACTTGGGCTAGGCGCACTGATTTCCAAAATAATACACACTATACTGAATCCGTATATATAGAAGGTCCTTTTTCGGCTAGCACTACTTTTAGGTTCAGATGTGATGCCTCTTCCAATTCGGATTGGATATACCTAGATGACATTATAATTTCTGGATGTGCTACCTCTAGAAGTGCTACCAACCCGAATACAATTAGCCAAAATAATCTCTCAATAACAAGCCCAATATCTAGTCCATTAAGTACTGATACTTATCTGTCTAATTTCCATCTTTTCCCTAATCCGGCATCAGCTGAAATCAATCTACATTTCGATGCAAAAGAGAGTGGAAATATCGCGATACAATTGACGGATATGAGTGGTAAAATTATCCAACAACAACGGCAAAATATCACCGAAGGAAAAGTCCGGCAAATACTAAATGTGAGCGGTCTAGCAAGCGGTATGTATTTCGTCCGATTGGTGAGTGAAAAGACATTCCTGAGTAAAAAAGTTATTATTATTCCTTAAAAATCCTATTTGCTCTATAACACAAAGGCCAACTTGCAGTAGCAGGTTGGCCATTTTTCTTTATTTGCCAAATAGGCATAAAAAAGCCCTATCAATACTAGATTGACAGGGCCCAAAAGTCATCCCTATGATTATATTTTAAATTAGAAATTTTCAAGTTTGTGTAGTGTTTCATCTTGTAAGACAGTGGAAAGATAAAGGTTTTTCCAATATTTAGAAAAAAACTTATAAAAAATTTATCATACAAGCAGCGAAAAACAATTAAACGGTATCTAATGAATAGGAAACGTGATAAAAAAGAACCTAATGAACAGAATTTTTTAATGTGCAATGCCTAATATTATCCACATAATCCCAACAAAGAATTAGTTTTCAACAGATTTTATCCTAGCATGATTATGCGTCATTATCCTGGCTCGAGCGATAATGGCGCCTTTTTTTTATCCCTACGCTAGTCACAAAGGTATAATAAATTAAGCAGATTCCTCTTCCCAAATAATAGCTAAATGAACCAAGGTCTCAGCAGACTTTTCCATATCCTGCACCGAAACCCATTCATATTTTGAATGAAAAGCATGTTCACCAGCAAAAATATTAGGGCAAGGCAATCCCATAAAGGATAATCGCGAACCATCCGTTCCGCCCCGAATACTTGAAGCCACAGCTGTCATTCCCGCTCGCTCAATTGCCCGCTCCGCATAGGCTACTACTGTTGGATTTTCGTCCAACACTTTTTTCATATTTCGGTACTGCTCTTTCACCTTAAAATCAGCCCTGGAATTAGGGTAATTTTCTAATACTTTTCCGACAATGGATTTCAAAAAAGCTTCATGCTCAGCTAGGCCTTTTTCGGTAAAATCTCGGACGATAAATTGTAGACTGGCTTCCTCTGCAATACCCTTCATACTAACGGGATGAATAAACCCTTCTCGGCCAGCAGTTGTTTCTGGGGATAAACGGTCTTTGGGTAAAGCCGCTAATATATCCCCCACGATTTTGAGGGCACTTTCGAGCTTCCCTTTTGCAAAACCTGGATGGGCACTAACGCCATAAGCCGTAATAGTCACACCGTCTGCTGAAAAGGTCTCATCTTCTAAAGTCCCTCTTTTCTCTCCATCAATGGTATACCCAAAATCGGCATCCAATTTTTTCATATCCACCTTATCGACTCCTCTTCCGATTTCTTCATCAGGTGTAAATAGAATTCGGATTCTACCATGCTTAATAGCGGGATTTTCCATCAAAAATGCTGCCGCATCCATGATGGCGGCCAAACCGGCTTTGTTATCAGCTCCCAATAAGGTGGTGCCACTTGCTGTGACAATGTCATTACCGATTTGTTCTTTTAAATCTGGATGGTCCTTTGCACGTATGACAATACTTTCATCATCAGGTAAGACCAAATCTTGTCCCTTATAATCATTATGTACCAAGGGTTTTACATCCTTGCCACTACTATCGGGTGAAGTATCCATATGTGAGCAGTAACAAATCGTCGGTACCTTTTTATCCGTATTCGCCGGAATGCTAGCATAAACGTACCCATAGTCATCCAGCTCTGCATCCTTAATACCTATCTCCTGAAGTTCAGAGACTAATAGCCGACCTAAGTTCTTTTGCTTTTCAGTAGATGGTTGAGTGGGTGAATGGGGATCCGACTGGGTATCTATTTGCACATATCTTAGAAATCGCGCTAGAACATCGTGCTTCATTTTTAGGGCCATAATGGTTCAGGTATTATTTGATACGCAAAAATAAGTATTTGGCACTAGTCTTTTAATTTTCTGTTCAAAGGGAATATTAAAATAGAAAGAAAACATTGACTGAGTAAATTTTTACATCAAAAAAACCTTCCAAGTAAGCTACTTGAAAGGTTTTGGATCAGCCAACTGTGCAAAAGGAAAGGTAAAAACCCGCCCTGCAGAGCAGGGCAGGCAATGGCATATTCCTTATGCAGGAACTAGAGCTGATTTATTCTCTTATCATTTTCTTTTATACATCTGCGGATTTAACCGTCTTAATGATAACTGCAGCTACTTTGTAAGGGTCAGCAGCTGAGTTGGGGCGACGGTCTTCTAAGTAACCATTCCATCCTGCATCAACTGTTACAATTGGAATACGGATAGAGGCTCCACGGTCACTAATACCATAGCTAAATTTATCAATAGCCTGTGTTTCGTGAAGACCTGTCAAACGCAGGTGGTTGTCAGCACCATATACATCAATACACTCTTTGATTACTTCAGGAGAAGCACCAAAAGCAGAACAAATAGTATCATAAGTAGCTTTGTTACCGGCAGTTCTTAAGACACTATTAGAGAAATTGGCGTGCATTCCAGAACCGTTCCAATCACCTGGGACAGGCTTACAGTGCCAGTTAATCGCTACGCCATATTTCTCAGCGGTACGTTCCAATAAATAACGGCCAATCCAAATCTGATCACCGGCATCTTTTGCTCCTTTAGCAAAAATTTGGAATTCCCACTGACCAGCAGCAACTTCTCCATTAATACCTTCTACGTTCAACCCTGCTTCTAAGCAAATATCCATGTGCTCTTCAACAATTTCTCGTCCGTATGCGTTTTTCGCACCAACAGAGCAATAATATGGTCCCTGAGGTTCAGGATAACCATTAACGGGGAAACCAAGTGGTAAATCGGTCTCCGGATCCCATAGGAAATACTCTTGCTCGAAACCGAACCAGAAATCATTATCATCATCCTGAATGGTAGCGCGACCATTAGTTGGGTGCGGTGTACCATCAGCATTAAGTACTTCTGTCATTACCACGTATGCATCTTTGCGATCAGGGTCTGGGTAGATACATACTGGTTTTAGCAAACAATCAGAGGAACCACCCTCCGCTTGTTGTGTGGAACTACCATCGAAAGACCACATGGGGCAATCTTCTAGTTTTCCACTAAAGTCTTTTACGATCTTTGTTTTAGCTCGTAATCCTTGTGTTGGTGTACTGCCATCAAGCCAAATGTACTCTAGTTTTGATTTTGCCATCGTTCAAAAATTGTTTTGTATTTATAAAAGTATATCAGCTCCATCCCTACTCCTCTTGGAGGGTAAAAGGTGGATTAAAATCCGTAAACAAATGCTAGCAAGAAAGAAGCCAGACTACTACTAGGTGCACCATCCGTATCGAAGAAAACATCTTCTGAAACTGTGTCAAATCTGATCTCCGGAATAATGGTCAAATTACCTGTAGTATAGCTTCCTGTCAAAGTGAAATCAGAAGTATTAGTATCTGCAAAATCACCAAAAACAGTGGCTTTATCTTGGAATATCTCAACCCTTGCCCCAACTTTGAAATCATCACTCGCTGCGAGTTGAGCATATAAAGCTGCTCCAGAAAACCCAGTATCATCACCTGTATCAGTGATAGTGGCGTTGATACCTAAGTAGAAAGATTCAGATACATCAACCCCACCAGTCAAGTCCACCTGAGAATAACCATCTCCGAACAAACCGTTTAGGTAAAATCCACCATAACCTGCTTGTACCCCGAAGAAGTAATCGCCAGTAGGGTTGAATTCTGTAATGTCAGTAGGGTTCAAAATACTTGCCATAAAGCTAAATCCACTCTCAGAAGAAATATCTAATTTGATTCCTGTGTGAGAGAAAGGACCATAAGAAAACATATAAGAAGTAGAATAATTGAAATTCGCTGTCGGAGAAATCACTTCATATCCCAAGAAGGTATTGAAGTTACCCATCGTAATAGTTGCATTGTCAGATACGTTCCAGTAAGCGTACAACTGGTTAACAATCTGTGCAGAGTTAGAGTATAGTGGAGAAGCAAATACTGCATCAGACCCTCTAGGACCGAAGACCAAATCTGCCACTACTCCACCCTTCTCGGTTTCGTAAGCACCTACCAAATTAATCATACCTAAAGAAAATCCAGGCAGGTTAGCAAAAGAAGTAGCCGGGGCTACAATACCGCTTTTTGAAATATCATTAGGTCCATTTAAGTTGGTGCGAAAGTAAGTGTCTGCAGAGCCCGAAATTGTAAATGTAGGCTCTTCATCTTCTTCCTCTTCTACGACAGGGGCCGTTTTTTCTTTATCCGTTTCAACCGCAATTGTCTTTTCTGCTACGGCTGTAGCATCCTTTGTTTGTGCATTCACTTGTACAACAAGTCCCAATGCAAGCATCAATGTTAACGTTCTAAATAGTCTCATGATCATTAGATTTTTAAACTTATTAAACAGAATGAGGTGACAGGGATTCCCAAAACCAAATTGGAATCCTGTTAAATGATCATCAAGAAACCAGCAAACAAGCGATCCTCTCAAAGGAGTTTTGTTTTTTCAGTTAAAACCTTAATTTTGATTCGCTTAATTATGGTCGAGAACTCGGTTATTATACCGTTTTCTTGATGTGGCTCCTGCTTTCATCATAGAGCAGGAGCTTTTTTGTGTACTTAGGTTGATGATATAAAAGCGCTAAAGAATAAATTCTGTGAAGCAACCCCTCTACGGGTTGCTTCACCAAGTATTTAGTTTTTATTTCACTGCAAGATTATAAGATCCACCTTCCACAGCGTCGGCATAAGCCATCATATCGTGCTCCTCTATATCTAATCCCTTCATTTCTTCTTCTTCGGTTACTCTAAGTCCTATTGTCGCTTTAATGGCATAACCTACCGCGATAGAGAAGGCAAAAGTAAATCCGATCACAGATAAGGTACCGATCAATTGTGTTAAGAAGTTGGCTCCGCCAAAGATACCCACAGCTAGGGTTCCCCATATACCGCACACGAGGTGTACAGAGGTTGCACCAACTGGATCATCAATCTTGATCTTGTCAAAGAATACAACTGAGAATGGGATAATCACACCGGCGATAGCACCCACAACAATTGACATAGCGGGAGAGATAACATCTGCACCTGCTGTGATACCTACCAATCCACCTAGAATACCATTCAATACCATGGAAAGGTCAAAAGATTTGAACATAAAGTAGGAGGCAAAGAAAGCACCAATAGCACCTGCAGAAGCCGCCAAGGATGTGGTTACGAATACCAGAGAAACACCTTCTGGGTCTCCACTAAGTACCGATCCACCATTGAAACCAAACCAGCCAAACCAGAGTAAGAATACACCGATAGCAGCCAATGGCATACTGTGGCCAGGAATAGGCTTGATCCCTTTATCTGTATATTTGCCGGCACGTGGCCCGAGTAAAATCACCATCGCTAAGGCAGCAGCACCACCACAAGCATGTACTAAAGTAGAACCCGCAAAATCAGCAAATCCCATGGCATCTAGCCAACCCAATCCCCATTTCCACATACCTGTAATAGGATAGCAAACTGCTACTAATAAGGTGGCGAAGATAAGAAATGGCCCCAATTTGATCCGTTCTGCCACAGCGCCCGATACAATCGTAGCAGCGGTTGCAGCAAACATCGCTTGGAAGATAAAATCAGTCCAATAAGTATAGGCCCCATCAACATATTCGATGGGAACATAATCTGGCCCCGGGTCTAGTCCAAAGCCCGCGAAACCAAAGAATCCACCTGGATCACCTCCTGGGTACATGAGGTTGAAACCCACGATGTAATAAGTAAGAATACCAATCGCAATAATCATCGCATTCTTAAAGAGGATGTTTACAACGTTTTTCTTTTGGACGAAACCAGCCTCTAGTGTAGAAAAGCCCAGGTGCATGATGAATACAAGAACTGTAGACACCAACATCCACACATTATTTGCGGTAAATAAACCCATGTCCATCTCTTCCATATTGATTAGTTTGTGTATGTTTAACAAATAGGTTGTCACCATCGACACTGTATCAATACACAGTGGCAACTACAATAATTCGATTTTTCTTGGTGGTTAATAGCCAGTAATACAATAGATTCCCTATGAGTAGGGTAATTGGCTAATTTGGTATGGCTAGGACTAAGTGTAGGATTATGAATACTAAGGTAGGGACTGTCCTTTTACGCTAAGACTGTTGGTTGTTCAGTCAATTTATTTGATTTTCTTAGATGGCGTCTGCGCCATTTTCTCCTGTTCTAATTCTTGTCACTTTACTTACGTCGACAACGACTACTTTGCCGTCCCCAACTTCACCGGTACGAGCAGACTCTACGATCGTATCAACAATTGCTTCTACTTTTTCATTCTCACATAGAATGTCCAGCTGTAAGCGAGCGATATAATCAGAATCATACACACTACCACGATAAACTAATTTTTTTCCTTTCTGTAGTCCAAACCCCTTAACATCACTGAGTGTGAAGAAGTTGACTCCGATCCCTGCTAAGGCATCTCGCACTTTATCGAAACGAGAAAGGCGAACGATTGCTTCTATTTTCTTCATTTTACTTAAATTTGTGTGAATGAATCGTAACCTTGGAGTAAACAATGCTCATTCTTTCGCAAATTTTCTGTTGGCGCCAAATGCTCTGCTGTCATTATTTAATCAGTAATTACAAGGGCAAATGTAGTTTTGGACTTGAAACCAACCTAGCTAAAATTGTGTGAGCATGTTAAACCCAACACCAGCCTAACCAATCTATCTAACTAATTATCAATAACTTAATCATAGCATTTCTGTTATGCCCAACTTGCAAAAGGACCAGTTATTTATTTTAATTAAGTCATTAACGAAGGCTGAGAAACGCAATTTTAAATTGTATGCTTCTCGCTCTCAGAGTGGCGTAGATAGTAAATTTTTGCAGCTTTTTGATGCCTTGGATCGCATGTCGGCTTACGATGAAATGCTCATTTTCAAAAAAGTTGCTAGCATTAAGAAAAAACATATCGCTAACCTCAAGCGTCATTTATACAAACAAATCCTCACTAGCCTACGACTGATCTACATCCAAAAAAATATTGACATCCAAATTCGAGAACAGATAGACTTTGCACGCATCTTGTACGGCAAAGGGATGTACATGCAAAGTCTGCGGCTGCTAGAGCGGATTAAACAAATTGCCGTAGATCACCACCAAGATGTGCTTCACTTGGAAATACTGGAGTTTCAGAAGCTAATTGAAACCCGACACGTTACTTACAGTAGGCAAGTAGAAAACAAGGTAGAACGACTACTGATGGAATCGCTAAAAAGGAGTCAAATCACGCATGATATCAACCTTTTGTCTGCCCTGAATATACAAATGCATGGCTACTATATCCAGTTTGGTCATATTCAAACAGCAGAGGAAAAAGAGAAAGTCAAGATTTTTTTTAACACCCACATGCCAGAAGGACTAGATAAAAGGCAACTTGCCTTTTTTGAAAAAGTCAATCTGTTTCAATCTAGGATGTGGTATCATTATATCAATTTGGATTGGCCCCAGGCACGGGAAAGCGCAGGCCAATGGGTAAATCTATTTATGGAGGATTCGAGATTGAGCAAAAAGGATCCTGATCTTTATATTCGAGGGCTTTATTACTTCCTGGTCTTTCATTTTCTCACTAATCTAAAAGAAGATTTCCGGCATTACCTCCAGCACATGGAGGAGTTTATTGTTTCCTCAAAGGAAGACCTAAATGACAATTCGAAAATGCTAGCCTGTGTATACTACAATCTTTCCAAGCTCAATTGCTACTTACTATTTGGTCAATTTGCGGAAGGAATTGCCGAGGGGCAAGCTATTCAAGATGAGCTGTCGCTCTACAGTGATTATATGGATGAATATCGTTGGGCCCTATTTGATTTCAAGTTTGCTTATTTACATTTCGGAACAGCAGATTTTGAGGTCGCATTAGATTACCTCAATAAAATAGTATTAGTTAAACATACACAATTACCCAAAAACCTGCACATCTATGCCAGTTTATTGCAACTCATGTGCCTGTATGAGACCCAACAGTATGATTTAATGATGTATTTCATTCCCCCCTTAAGTCGAACCCTGAATAAACTTAAAGAAAGAAATCAAACCCAAATCGTTCTCCTGGATTTCCTCAAAAAAATAGCTAGCACTCCTCCTTCTGAAGCTACTGAAGCCTTCGAACTTTTTAAGCGGCAGGACTTGCTAAAGTTAAGCCAAAGTCCGTTTGAGGCCAAGGCTTTACATTATCTCCAACCAGATGTTTGGGTGAAAAGCCATTTGGAAAATCGCAGCGTACAAGAGGTAGCCATCGTTATGTGAAATAACTACCCACACCTCCTACTCTTCCTCTATTGCAAAATCTTTCTGTCTCAGCAAGGGGACTAATTCTGAATAATTAATACCTTTAGGATTGATCCCCATACCAAAACAAACATGAGCCGGCAATACCTCCCTACATGCATTCTATTCTTTCTTACGCATCTCCTGTATGCCCAGGTAGATACCCTACCTCCTCCCCTACCCGACACCAAAGGTGAAATCATAGAAGACATTCTCAATAATGCAGATGAAGAAAGTGATTTCGAATTCAATACCGCATTCGAGGAACTGGATGCCTATGTGCAGTCACCATTGGATGTGAACCAGGCCAGTGAGGCAGAACTGAGAGAAATAGGTTTATTTACCGATGTACAGGTACTCAATTTACTACAATATCGCGAGCTAGCAGGTAAGCTAATTTCACTCTATGAATTGCAGGCAGTGCCCGGAATGGACTTGGCCACTATCCGCAGGGTGCTTCCTTATATCAGTGTTCGAGGAAATGTGGATGACTATCAACTCTCTCTTTGGGAGATGATCTCGGAGGGAAAAAACGAGGTCTATAATCGATGGTTTACCATTCTTGAAGAGCAAAAAGGCTACCGCCCCTTGGGAGAAGGAGAAACCAGCAGTCGGTACTTAGGCGATGCCAATCAGCTATATTTTCGGTTTAAACATTCGTATGGCAATCGCTTGAGTTATGGGGTTACGGCTGAAAAAGACCGTGGTGAAGAGTTTTTTAAGGGGAGCAATCAACAAGGCTTTGATTTTTATTCCGCTCATTTTTACCTCAGAAATTACAACCAAACCATCAAAGCGATTGCCTTAGGTGATTATGGCGTGAGTTTGGGACAGGGGCTCATCTTCTTTTCTGGTTTTAACTATGGAAAAAGTGCATTGGTGGCCACGATAAAAAGGAGCGGCCGGCAAGTTCGGGCCTATTCTTCGGTGAATGAAGTTAATTTTCTGAGAGGAGCAGCAGCCACCTTGGGCCTCAACGAGCAATTGGAACTCACTGTCTTTGGCTCCTATAAAGGGATTGATGGTAATCTGGTCATGCCTGACTCAGCCGATATCGATGTCCTCGAAGCTAGTATTTCCTCACTCAATGCCACTGGCTTTCATCGCACTGAGGCCGAAGTTGAGGACCGGAACGCTTTGCAGCAACTGACCACTGGTGGAAGTCTAAAATATAAGTTTGAGAAAGGGCACATCGCCCTGAATGGTGTGTATCATCAATTCAGTAGAGCCTTGGAGAGTCGCGTACAACCCTACAATCAATTCTATTTCCGGGGAAAGGAGCTGACCAATGCCAGTTTGGATTACAATTTCCGTTTAGGAAAATTTAATTTATTTGGAGAAACAGCGGCTAGTCAAAATGGCAGCATAGCTACCCTCAACGGCCTGCTGACTGGACTTGATCCCAAAATCGACTTCGCGCTGCTTTTTCGACATTACCCCCGAGATTATTGGTCCATCAATGCTAGCCCTTTTGCTGAAACAAGCGGGGCTAGAAATGAGACAGGTCTTTATACCGGTATCGTCGTTCGGCCCCATAGAGACTGGATTGTCTCTGCCTATTTTGATGTATGGGAACATCCTTGGTTGCGTTTCCAAGTAGATGCACCCAGTAATGGCTTCGAATATCGTTTCCGTTTGACTCATTTTAAAAAGCGAAAATACAGCGCCTTTATTGAAGTGAGGGATGAGATAAAAGGTCGGAATGTTCCGATTTTTGAAACCAAATCCAATGATATCCTTCCCAGTCGCCGCTTTCAAACCCGATTCAACTTTTCTTACAATGTGAGCAAAGCGGTAGAATTGCGGAGTCGCTTAGACATTGGTTTCGCTGATAATGAGATCAATAACTACCAAGATGGTTTTGCCATTTATCAGGACTTGATTTTCAAACCCTTAGGCTTCCCCCTATCTTTTACTACGCGCTTTGCACTTTTTGATACCGACGGTTATCAGGTGCGGTTTTATAATTTTGAAAATAATCTACTCTATACCTTCTCCATTCCCGCCTATTATAACCGGGGCAGTCGGTTCTACCTTAACGTCCGCTATAAAGGACTTCGCAATATGACCATCGAAGCTCGTTTTGCCCAACTTTATTGGTCTGACCAGGATCAAATTGGTAGCGGTTTGGAGGTCATCAATGGCCCTGTCCGAACAGAATTGAGTGCGCAGGTCAAGTACCAGTTTTGATTCGTCATCATCTTTGAACTATAAAAGACAACAGCACGCCTTGAAGCTAAAGTCCAAAGCGTGCTGGTTCTCTTTATCTAGTAGACCAGGAGTGATCTACCTAATCATCTACAATTAATCGAGTCGTATCATTTTCTTGCTAGCCGTATGAGTACCAGCTGTTACAGTGTAGAACAGGGTACCCGTAGAGACGAGTTCCTGATCGGTCAATATGACAGTATGCTTTCCTTTCTTAAATTCTTGTTGTAAGCTATGCAGGACTTTACCACTCAAATCATACACGCTAATTGTGGTCTCACTATCTTCCGGTAAATAGAAACTGATCATCGTTTCATCCTTGAATGGGTTAGGTCTATTTTGATACAATTCAAAACCTACGGTTCGCTTGGTACCCGAATCAAAATTAAGCGCCAAGTTGTAAGCCTGACCTTCCACATTATAAGCCTCGGATGGCGTTATCCTCGAACTCAATCCTAATTGCTCACTTAGGTGTGTATTTTCTGTCGCTTTTAGGACGAGCGTAAATAAGACTTCAGCTGCTTTGGCTTCGCCATGCCAGGAATGCGGTAAAAGTCCTTCTTTAGTCATCGCCGTATTGAAATGTTCTGGCTGTGCTAGGCCGTACTCCATCGTTTGCCATTCCACGCCCGTTCCCAAAGTAAAGGTTCCTTGATAACCCGTAACCTGTTCCATCATATTGGAGCGCACTTCCACGCGGTAGGTATCTCCAGCTGTCATCTCGATATCTTCAATATCAAACTGGAATTCACCATACATTCGCTCATCGATACGGAGTAATGAATTGGCACGAGCGCTCGTATTTACATCAGCCACCTTGACGCCAATGAAGTCTACTCGCTCCTCTCCTACTAGATCATTGATGGAACTAATAGTAGGAAATTCTTCTGCCCAAGGATTAAGCGGATTAGGGAAAACATAGTCCTTTCGAATGAATCGCCAGCTCGTATTATTAGCAAACACTTCATTAAGTCCTAGTATCAGGCGCCGCGTTTCGATGATATCTAAAGTCGTCACCGATCGACTATTATTGACATCTGCTGCAATAATCTTGTAGGGAGAAGCCAGTAACTGTTCACCCAGAATATGCTTAGTCATCAAAATCAGGTCCAAGGTAGAAACGCCGTTGAGCGGATTGACATCAAGATGTGGTGTAATACTGTAATCACTAGTGGCAAGGGCATCAAAAGTATAATAGCCCGTTTCTTGCGTAATAGACACTTGATCCGTGGCTCCACTCAATCGTACTTCGACCTCTTGCACCCCTTCTCCTTCTTCCGTTTCAATGAAGCCAGCTATCGCTCCATCGGCATCGCTACAGCGATTCATCAAATCTTGGACAAATACGTAGGTTTCACAGTAATCGTGATTACCCGCCTCGTCCCAGGCATGAATCTGGACAATGGTGGTTTCATCATTATCACAAGTCAAGACAATTCCCGTGGAGTCTCGATGGGCTTCCTCGCCTACCAAATTGATGGAATAAGCGGTTACCAATCTATTCCCATTAAGGTCTAGATCAGGGCCCTGGCCATTGCAATCATATACCGGACTCGCGATAAAGTCATTGGCCCAGATGGCTGCTGCTGCATTATCCTCATCACCATCACCATCGGCATCTGGATGAGATGGATCCGTCGGCATAAGCTCTATAGACAAGCCGTTCAAACATACCGGGGCTGGGGCTTTCGTATCTATTACCTCCACCAGAATCAAGTCAGCCGTTTCATTTCCACAACCATCTGTAGCTTCTATCAACAAAGCATGCTTGCCCTGTGGTAAATCCGCTACA
>Ga0070728_10003751_pt1 | contig 16426 bp, 16 predicted proteins | sample tdDd471_FD_66723 | JGI IMG/M metagenome (GOLD analysis project Ga0070728, IMG submission 66723) | Marine sediment microbial communities from the Atlantic coast under amendment with organic carbon and nitrate - tdDd47.1 | ecosystem: Environmental > Aquatic > Marine > Coastal > Sediment | place...
TAGTAATAGCCTCGAATCAGACGTACCCATTCAGGACTGTTGGTCAGGATTGCAGTTTTCCTGCAATGATTGCAATGGAAATAGTAATGATTTTTTGCTCACCAATGTGCAGAAAAAACAAGGTTCAATTAACCTTCCCACTGGTAATTCCTTTTCTGATGGTACTCAGTGGCACCTAGCCTTGAACTCAGAATGTGGAATAGACTATTACTATAATAGCCAAGCCTTGACTCAAACTCCAGAAAACTTGTTCGGGGCCATTGAAGTCCTTAATACCAATAACAATAATCCGTGTTATTCAAATTGGAATGATGATGGTTGGGAAGAAAGAATGATTACTTCAAACAAAGAATTTATTTCTATATTATCAAAGGTTGAAAAAGAAGTTGTTTCGCTCAAAACCGTTTCATTTTTAACGGAAAAAAAAATAGAGCCTAACGCAATAGGTAATACCTTCGATAAGTTCCAAAGCCTTCTTTACTACATTCAACGAATTCCCAACTTGTCTATTAATGAGAAAAACAAAAAAGCAAAGGAATTGATAGTTATATTGGGTAAATCAAAATTATTCCATTCTACAGTTAACCATATGATTAAAACCATTTTGGAAGAGAAAACGGAAGTGGTGGATAAGGATTTATTAAAAGAGCTTTACAAAGAGTTAAGTAAATTTAAGATTCCTGTTTTGGAAAAGCATGAGTAACAACGATATGTTTGTTGTTAAGGGAGAGAAGTCAAGCGGGCTAGGAGAGTGTGATTATTCTGCTTTAGGGCAAAATCTGAGTTTATCGCTAGAAAGGGAAGAATGGCCTTCTAAAGCTTTTCTTTTATCAACATTACGTGTGGAGTGCATTATGCAACTTTCCTGGGGTATATTTTGAAGGAAACCGTGATGCATTATATATTCTTAATCTTTGTCGCGAATTAAGGATTTGGCTATAGGTTTCACTTTGTGTAGAAGTATAACCTAGAGACGCGTCTACTTATCTACGATTTCGCTGCTCGGCAAAACACGAAATGCCATCATCTGATGGTGAGGCTTTTCCATACTACCAATAATTTTACTAATATTTTAATTTGGAAAAACTATACTTATAAAAAATTATAAATCTAATTTGAATGTTAACACGTAATTAAAAACGAAAGTTTGAATGTTTATCCATATATTACATGTATTAAATATTTTTTACAAATCCCCCCTCAGTCATGAAATAGAATGAATCCAGATTAATAAATACAAAGTGCTATTTTTTCACAATTACTCTACCCCGCAATAATTATTTGTTATTGCTACAAACCATTATTCAAATGAAAAATGCTATTTTATTAATTCTATCATTCACTTTTTTGTTCACCAATTTCGTTTTTGGACAAAAAGGAATACAAGCTAACTTTCTTAAGAAGTTTAATTTTGGAATACGAGCAGGTGGAAACCTTTCCACACTTTTGTACAACGACGGGGCAGACCAATGTGCGGCAGAACTTTTTGGAATCGAAGGATCTGAAACATATGTCCCAAGATATTTCATTGGAGGTCATACCGAATTCAGTTTTAGGGATAATATGTCAATAACTTTAGGCGCACAATATGTTTTCAAAGGAGGAGGAGAGGAATTCACTATGCCTGACCCTGCCAATCCGTCACAAAGAGTAAGTGGGACTATTGATAATAGGATAAATTATTTGCAGATACCCATTCAGTATAATTTTAAATTAAAGAATTACAGCATTGGGGTTGGCGGATATTGGTCTTATGCTTTATCAGGAGAACAAGTCTGGGATGTTGAGGGTTCCGATACTGAAAAAATTGATATGCAATTTGGGGAAAGTGCTGAAGACTGGATGAAAAAGACAGATTTAGGAATCAATATAGAATTGGGTTACAAGATAAATAACAATTTTCAAATTTTTGCTCATTATCAACAAGGACTTACGCCTCAAATGTCAGATGCAAATAGGGAAACATTTAAATCATTGGGATATGATTATAAATTTTTCCACAGAGCATATGGAATTGGCTTGACTTTCTTTATTCCGAGAAAAGGATAAATTTAATCAAGTAAAAAACAGCCGTTCAACAAAGTGCTAAAAGGCAAGTGGTGCTATTCGGCCCTTAACTAATAACAGCAATTGTTGATAAGATAATTAACTTACCTTATCGACAATTTTGTATTTGAGCTAAAATTAAAAAAGGATGAAAACAACACCATTTCTAACATTTGTAGGTGATCAATGCGGAAAGGCTGAAGAAGCGATAAATTTTTACACTTCTATTTTTCCCAATTCGGAAATTAAAAGCATAACAAAATACTCAGAAGGAGAGGCTGGAGGAACACCGGAACTTATCAAATATGGCGTATTTACATTAAATGGTGTAGAGTACATGGTTTCCGAAAGTAATTTTAATCACGCTTGGTCATTTACACCAGGGGTATCACTATTCGTTGAATGTAACTCAGAAAATGGGATGCAAACTTTATTTGAAAAACTTTCTTCAAATGGAGGCCAGATTATGATTCCTCTTGACAACTACAGTTCAGGAAATTACGGCTTTGGTAAAAAATTCGGATGGTGTGAGGACAAATATGGTATTTCATGGCAACTTAACCTTTCAGAATAAATTCAAATTGTAAGATAAGCCATCCTATTAGAACGATTACTAAAACTGAACAGAACGCTAAAAGTGGGACATTTTTTCTTTTTGTAGAGCTCGGACCAAAATACTCTTAATTCGATAGGACAGAAGCTTAATCCTTTCGCCTTTTGCGGCACAGCGAAATCCCATATAAGCAGCTATTTCTCTAGGTTTCACTTTCCGAATAAGTATAACCTAGGCAAAGTTTGTTATTTGCTGATTGTTAGGTATTTATGTGGGTGGTCAAAATTTAAGTCAAAATTTAAGTTTTATTATTATGTGTAATTGATTTTAAATAAAACTAAAAATACTTATCTTGCCTACATGGCAAAAAGAGGACAAAAGACAGAAACCGCGCCCATCAAATGGAATCAAGCAAAGACCTTGATCACTTGCGCCATGGAGGATGAAAAGTATAACACAGCGCTCATGCTTGCCTCCGGCATTTACTTCGGTCTCCGGATCGGGGATATCTTGCAATTGACCTGGCAGCAAATCCTCTCAGATCATTTCGCTATAACAGAAGGGAAGACCCAAAAAGTACGTAAAATTGACGTGCATAAGGATTTCAAAAAATTGGCAAGTAGGGTAGGGCGGCTATGCAATATCTCCGAAGGAGAGGATCGATTAGTCTTCACCCATCAGCGGAGTGATGGAAACCAGGAGCGACCCATCACTGTCGTTGCGGCCAACAAACGCATCAAGCGAGCCTTTGAGGAATACGGTATTGAGACGCAGAATCCTAGTTCGCACACCTTGCGCAAGACCTTTGGACGGAGAGTCTATGAGAATAATCATAAGAGCGAAGCAGCATTGGTATTGTTGAGTCAGATATTTGGCCATCGGGACATTAGTACGACGCGGCGATATATCGGGTTGACACAGGAGAAGATTGCGAATGGTTATTTGTCGTTGTGAGTGGATTCTGAAAGGATATTGGAATACACTACACGCTCCATTGCTAGCCCATATGCTGGATCATAAAAATAGTCATAAACAAACCCTTCTTGATAGAGTAAAAGCTGGGTATAGGGTGCTTAATCAGCTTTTATTATGATTTTTATAGTAGTTAAAGCTGGGTATGTGTTGTTTATTCAGCTTTAATTTTTTTGAATGGAAACCATGCGCCCAACCAGACCAGCTTGACAAATTCGCAAATACTTGCTCCAATTTCAGTATGGAAGAGGCTACAGCTCCCCTTCCACCACTAACTAAGCCGCGTGCACCCTTGCATCCTCCGCTACACCAGCTGGCGTCGGCGCAGCATAATGCTGACTCAAAGAAATAGAAGCATTCTCTGTCAGTGTATCCTCTCGGTAAATCGGATCCAGTGCATTAATAATGGCCTCCAAGGTAGTCACCTCTTCTTGCTCCAACACTTCATAACTGAAAGTGGCCAAATAATAGGACCCATGCTGATTGGTGCGCTGCTCAGGTTTAACCGTGAGTTTTACCTGGGTGAAATTGACTCGATCATAGTGCATATCCGCAAAAGTAAGTCGCAGATTATCGACACTATAGCCATGAAATAGCACGCTACACACCTGCCCGATCTGATTGATGAAGTAGAACTCCACCCATTTACGGCGGTCATAGCCGAGAATTTCATCGGCGAAAATCCGGTAAGCGATCGGAATAAAAGTAAAAGCCTCGCCCTTTGTGGTCAGTCTGGTTTCACCTCGAAAACTCAAGAATCCCCCTTTGGCATCGAAGCGGTAGGCGCGTGGCGCCCCTTTGAGGTATTGGATTTCTTCGAAAGCTTGGATTTGAGCGATGGTGGTTGTGGGTTGAAAATTTTGATTTTGCATGTGGGTTGATTTTTTTGTGAAAGTCTGAAAGTCGTGAGTCTGTAAGTCGTATGCCAAGAGGTTTTTAAGTCGTAAGTCGGGGCGGTGGTTGATCAGTAAGTTGGGTACTGATTTATGATGTTTCTGTAAATGTATTGTTGGATGTAGCCGGCCGTTAGTCTCTTTCAGCAAAAGGGCCCTGGCCTACATATTAATATACCTAACAGAGCATCCGCTATAAACAGCAGGCCTTCCAGGACAAATTCTTTCCGCCGTAGCTGCTTCCGTGAGAATAAACATATCCACAATGTAGGCTGCCATATAAAACTTGTGACAGCCCCCATAGCCTTGGCGTAAGGTCTTGCTGTAGTAGCGGCGATAAGCATTGTCATCGAGCACAAAACCTCTCTGAGCAGCCAAAGAATTGGCCATAGACCGGATGGTCTTCTTCTTTTGAGTAGACATATCTTTTAGAATTTTAGAACACGTATTAGAAGGGTAAATAAAGCATTTCAATATTTTCCAATAAGGTCGTAGCGGGAAGTTCCGTACGAATCACCAAGGTTTGCGGACTGGGTCGATGCAATTCAATAGCCCCTTCCAATTCCTTCTCCGGAAAAGAGTATTCAAATAAACGTTCCAGCGGTTCATCGATATAAGCAATCCACCATTTTCTTTCCAGGTGTTCCAGCTTGATGATAGGAGCCAGCGAAAAAGCCGTTTGCAGCAGTTCCTTACGTTCCTCCTCTTCCCGTCTAGCTTCGAGAATTAGTTCTTCCATTTCCCAATCTCGCATACATTGTAGCACATAGGGGATTGGAATATCGGAAGGGTGTCCGATCTTTTGTTGAGCGCGATTCATGACTAATGTGTTATTGATTTCTTATTGACAAGATACTGAAAATGAAAGGTTTATGCAAGAAAAACACTATTTTTAATTTACGTAATTAGCTGAAATTCAACAATTTAAATCGGATTGTATTTGCATTTTCACTCCGACTGTTTTACCAGCCTAAGGGGAAAATCAAGACCCCCAAATTTCGAAGTCGATAAGTGGGAAGTCTTTAAATCGAAGGCTATTCATGCAAAAGCACCTTGTTAGGAAGTCTATTTTTTTGTAGTAAACGCTCACCAATAGCGTATCCAATACATCACCTAAATGATAGAATGAAAGCTGGAACTACCAGCCCGAGTGCGAAAACAAGCCCCCACAACAAAAGACCAATACGAAGAAAGCTGTAGCCGGACAGGTATGCAAGGTGGAGATGCTAGTCGGGATGTTGGCTGGTGAGGATTAAAGTTTAAAGGAGAGGGTTTAGGGCTGAACAAGGGCTAAAGGCGTAAGCATACTACCTTGCAGAGCTGGCAGGCGGAAGCTAGCTTGTAGTGGGCTATTGGGGTGGGGGCTTGTGGGCAGGTATTGAAATAGTATAAAGCTATTTTTTTGATTAAGTTGCGACAAGGCAAGTTGGAGTTTCTCAGAATAGTGGAGAGGGAGACAGCAGGAACCAATCTTATGGTAAGTATGTAGATATGAAGAAAAGATAAAGAATGTTTTCAGATGCACTTTTAGAACGAATACACAAAGCGTTACAAGGCCAGCGGCGAATAAGTTTTTTGGTAGGGGCGGGGCTATCGGCAGAGAGTGGAATTCCTACTTTTCGAGGGGAGGATGGATTTTGGACCTTGGGCTCTAAGAATTATCAGCCAGAGGAAATTGGCACAAAAGCCATGTTTGATGTGAATGCTAATGCCGTCTGGGAGTGGTTCTTGTTCCGTATTTCCATGATGCGAACAGCTAAACCCAATGTTGGTCATCAGGCGTTGGTGGATATGCAGGAGTTATTGGGAGACAGATATGCTTTGATTTCCCAGAATGTTGATGGCTTACATTTTAAGGTAGGCAGTGATGAGCGTCGGTTGTATTTGATACACGGTGACTTGCGCTTTATGAGATGTAGTGAAGAATGCACCAAAGGCTTATATCCAATACCAGTAGACTTGGTGAACAAGGAGCGTACCAGAGCAACTAGGTTGACTTGCGAAGAATCCAGGCTGTTGGTTTGTCCGGCTTGTGGAGAAATGACACGTCCACACGTGTTGTGGTTTGATGAGCGTTACAATCAGGTCTTTTACAAACTGCACGATGTATTGCGAATAGCTAAGAAAACGGGTTTGCTATTTATTGTTGGAACATCAGGTGCTACCAATTTGCCTAGAAGCATTGTAGAGAATACGCTAAGTAGGCAAGGAGTGGTAGTTGACATCAACCCTAACGAGAATTATTTTTCGGAAAAACTCAGGAGCAAGAAGAATGGATTTTGGATACAAGAGAAAAGTGGAATTGTATTACCAAAGTTGGTCGAAATCATTCAGAATCAAATGAATTGGCAATAATTACCAATTAGAAACAAGTGGCTAATGGCATAGCACTAACGTCCCTGTTAGCTGGAGAGGTTAAAACATGCATTTGTTTGGGGAGGTGAAAAATGTCAGTAGACGAATACAAAAAATGTACTCCCTTACCTGTTAGAACCTCACAGCTAAATGAAGTCAGGAAATAGGAACCATGCTGATTCATAAACTGCTAAAGTCGAGCTTAAACGACTTCCAGTAGCCTGCCAATGAATGAGCATGTAGTGATTTAGATACGAGAGTCAGTAGGTTAACACAAAATTCATTGCCCTTTTTTTAATGGATGAATGGCATTACTTAGTGATTCTATGGTTCTTTTGGCAATTTAATTTTGAACGATAGCATTACATTTAATACACCGCCCTTTCCTTTTAAGTCAATTGCAAGATGCCATAATTATCTTACCTGTATTCTCTAAAAGAAGGTGCCGATATTTGATAACCAGAAACAGTTCTCCTGAATTTAAAGATTCCTTATAGCTTCAAGTTTTTCAATGATTAACTTTCTTCGTTCGTTTGTATCATAAGGGATGAAGTCAATTAGAATATCTTCATACTGGTATCGATACAATATTTCTTCCATTGGAGCAGGATGGATATGCTTAGTAGCTAACTTCTCACTAAGCTGAACCATTTCAGGATAAGTGCTAATCTGTACAGAAACATCAATATCTTTTGTCGGTCTAGGTTCTTCAGCACCTATATCTGTGACATACAAACCCACTATTGCGCCTCCAATATAAATCACCTCTTCGTTAAGCTCTTCCAACGCGAGGGCCACTTTTTCTACTGCCTTAAGATTTATAGACTGCTTGTTCGGCATTCTGAATTATTTTTCTTAGAAACTCCATTGCTATCTTCTGCTCCCTCACCTTACCAACCCTTACGGCATCGACCAAAGCTAATAACTCATAAAGCGTTTTATCTCTCTGAATCGCTTCTGGAACACTGCTATAAAGCGGAATGATTGCCTGTCCTCTAGTATTACCTTTGTAGTAAGGCCACACGAACTTTTCATCACTCTGGATTTCGGAACTTAATGGCTCAGCAGAATGCGCGGTGGGAATACCTCTCACAAGCTGTCCAGGGTGCTGAGGAAATACATACTTGACGCCATATTCTATAAAATCAAGTAAACTGAGTCTATTTACAAGTCGTTTGCTGGAATCAATCAAACCAGAATACTTTGAACGATTCAACGAAGCACTGACCTCAGATTGACTAATCGAAAGACTTTCGGCCAAAGTATGATGGAACCATTCCTTAGATCCACAAGAAATTATCTTCAATAAGACCACCAAATCTTGTGGCTTCATATATAGTTTTTGATTACTCATATGATGTATATTGCATATCGCGATATGCAATATACACAAAAATCCTTTATTAATAAACCCGATTTATTTACAAATCGCATATTGCGATATGCAATTTGTGAAGCCCTAATTAAAAAACTTCAAATCCTTGGCCACCTCAGCACTATCCAGTCCAGAAGACCTCAAATACGTCCGAAGGGTCTCCACTTTCTCCCATCCCCCTAAATCAGCGATGATCTTTAGATTCACACCATGAAGGGCAAGATGAGTGGCCGCACTGCGGCGCGCCGTGTGAGTAGTGACGAACATCCACTTTGGTCCCGATCGATCCCCTTCTTCCACATGCGTATCAATACCTGCCATAGCACAGATTGTCTTCAACTTGCGATTCGCCTCCTGATTCGTGTCACCAGATAAATCAAAATTCCATTTTTCTAGAATAGCCCAGGCCGCATCTTTAGCAGGAACCACACATTCTTTATTTGTCTTTTGCTGGAAGTAGCGCAAGTACTGTTTTCCATTCTTTTCGAAAAAGTCTTTGCGTCGGAGTCTGATACTATCACTATAGCGAGTCAAAAAATAAAAACTTAGTAAAAATCGATCCTTTTCAAGGCCGAGGCTCTTATTAGTAGAAAGATCAAGCGCTTCTAGCTTAGCAATTTCCGCCTCACTGAGATAAATTTTATTCGTTTTGACCGGAATCTTCTTGAACAGCTTGTGTAGAAACGCAGTGTTATTGTGCAGGCCCTTATCCATAGCCAGGCGCATACTAGCCTTTAGAATCTTGACGTGTTTATTAAAGCCAGGCGTACGGCTAAGCCCCCCTTCAATCAAGAACCGTTTGAAATTATCGTAGAAAGTGAGGTCAATATCTTTGAAATGCAGATCTGGCAGCGCGTTTTGTTCGCAGTACTGCCTCAAACGTTTGAGGGTAGATTTATAAGACTTGCAAGTAGACATCTCAATGCCTGTGAGTCCATTTTCCGTATCGCGGATAAAATTCTCTAAGTAAGCAAGGTAACTAACCGCTTTCTTTTTCTCGATGCCATGTAGTGCGCCACCACCTAGCAGGTGATCCTCCAGCTTTAGCATTTGACTCCGAAGAATGGCATTGTAGCCTAGGTGAGAAGGATGAGATTTCTTTACGATCCCTTTTTTGTCATCGAAGTGTTCAGGCAAGACCGATAGTTTAGTCTTGAAGTACTTCTTACGGCCATCAACATTGGCGTAGATTTTAATATTGCAAGTCCCATTTTTCTTGGGTTCGTAGGTCCAGAGAACGGCTTTTACAGTCATAGTAGCAAAAACTTAGAAAATTGAGAAAAACCTAGAACAATCTAAGAAAAAATCTGGGAAATTAAGCGTAGTTATGGAACGGTAAGGCGAGAAAACAGGCTAAAAAGAAGCTCGTAACTGATTGATTATGAATTAAAAAAGCCATAAAATACTGTAATTCAGTAAATTATGGCTTTTGTTGTGAGTGGTCCCACTTGGACTCGAACCAAGGACCCCCTGATTATGAGTCAGGTGCTACTAACCAACTGAGCTATGGGACCGGGTAGAAATAGCGTCCTATTCCTAATTTGGAAACGCAAAGTTAAAGCAATTTGTTCCACTTTACAAAAAAAAGCGAACCGGAAAATACAAAGCCGATCTTCCAGGCAGAGAAATAGTGGACAATTTGAAAAATATTCCTTTCTTTAGTATTCGTTTCAATGATGTGGTATGACCCAAAAAAGGAATTTCTTCAAACGCTTCGTGGCGAGCTGTACTGGTCTTTTCCAAAGTGTCAACTGGACCTATGCCCTAGGAGAGATTTTTCTCCTGTTTGTGGGTATTAATTTGGCTATTGCCTTCAACAATTGGAATGAAAGTCGGACCCAGGTTAAGATTGAATTGGAGACATTGAAGGGATTAAAAGAAGGAGTCCTGAAGGACCGCAAAGATATTGAGACCAATATCTTTGGACACGAGGGACGACAACAATTGCATCGCTATTTAATCGATCACCTGGAGCAGCAAAGCCCCGTCAGTGATACCCTGTTAGGCGCTTTGCCATATCTTATGGGGACGACTACCTTCGTAACCAATACTGCGCCTTACGAAATGTTGAAATCCAGAGGATTGGAGATTGTTTCAAATGATTCGCTTCGCTTGAAATTATTAACCTACTATGATATTTCGCAAGAGTGGATTGTAGATAACGAAATATTGCATCGCGAGCATTTCAAAAATTATATCAAACCTTTTGCATTGAAGTATGTACGCCTTAAGAACAGAGGATACTATTTTGCGGATTATGAAGCGATGCTCGCCGATACATCGATCCCTCCCATCTTTTATTGGGCGATGCGTACTGATAGCTATATATTGCAGCTGTATAAAAATGCCCTAACAGAAACAGAAACTTTAAGCCAATTACTGGAGACAGAAATTGAGAGACTAAGTACAAATCTATGATTAAAGTAAAAGAAGTTATTCAGGAGCTAGAGCGGATCGCACCGTCAGCTTACCAGGAAAGCTATGACAACGCAGGTTTGATTGTTGGAGATAAGGAAGCGGAAGTGAAAGGTGTGCTGACCTGCCTGGATTCGACGGAGGCAGTGATTGAGGAAGCCATCGAGACCGGTTGTAATTTGGTGGTGGCTCATCATCCGATCGTGTTTAAAGGCCTGAAGAAAATCACGGGCCGCAACTACGTAGAACGGGTTATTATCAAGGCGATCCAAAACAATATCGCTATTTATGCGATCCATACCAACCTTGATAATGTTTATAATAAGGGGGTAAATGATCGGATTGGCCAGCAATTAGGATTGCTAAATACCCAAATTTTGGCCCCCAAAGCAATCTTAAAGGGTTTTATTGCGTATACCTTTGATGAAAGAGCGGCTCAATTGTACGACGAACTGAAAGCGGTGGGTGTCATTGCACTGCATCAACAAGGGCACCGATTGGAAGGACAGTTTGAGCTAGGCCTCCAGGCCAAAGTTGTGGGTTTGTTGCGAGCAGCGGAAGCACATAGCAGCATTACCGAAATTGAAAATAAAGCGACCAATGTTGGTGCTGGACTATATGGAGATTTGCCCGAACCTATGGAGGAACAAGCCTTTTTGGCCTACTTGAAAGAGCGGATGAAGGTGGACTGCATTAGACATACAGGACTTCGAGGGCAGGCCATAAAAAAAGTGGCCCTTTGTGGTGGAGCAGGTGGTTTTTTGTTGCGACAAGCGATCCGCCGCAAAGCGGATATTTTTATCACAGCAGATTATAAATACCACGAATTTTTCGACGCAGATCAAAACATTATCATCGCAGATATCGGACACTTTGAAAGTGAGCAATTTACAATTGATTTGTTAGCTGATATAATATCAGATAAATTTAGTAATTTTGCGGTTCGTTGCACGGCCGTGCGCACTAATCCGGTCCATTATTGGTGCTAATTGATTTATTTATCCAAGCAAAAGATTTAAATTAAACGTAAATGGCGGAATTGACAATAGCTGAAAAGCTGACAAATTTGTTTGTACTCCAAATGGTAGACTCCAAAATCGATGAAATACAAATCATGAAAGGGGAGCTTCCTATGGAAGTAAGTGACTTAGAGGATGAAATTGCCGGTTTGGAAACTCGAATCGGACGCCTGGAAGGTCAAATTCAAGAACTAGAGGGAGAAATGGGACGACATACTGCCAAACAGAAAGAGGCAGAGACGCTCATTGAACGTTACCAGACGCAAATGGATAATGTAAAGAATAATAGAGAATTCGATGCATTAACAAAAGAAATTGAACTACAACGACTAGATATACAATTGGCTGACAAGAAATTGAGACAGTCAAGAGTGGAACTGGAAAAGAAGCAGGAAACGCTTGGGGCTACGAGTGAAAGATTAGACGGGAAGAAGAAAGACCTTGAAGTGAAGAAAGTAGAATTGGAGAAAATTATCGAAAAGACAGAGAAAGAAGAGGACAAATTGAAGAAAGAATCGGAAAAGGCTCGCAAAACAATCGAAGATCGATTGATGAAAGCCTATGACAAGATTCGAACTTCATACCGCAACGGACTTTCTGTGGTTTCTGTAGAACGAAATTCTTGCGGAGGCTGCTTCAATAAGATTCCACCTCAACTGCAACTAGAGATTGGTCAGCGTAAGAAAATTGTGGCTTGTGAGCATTGTGGCCGTATTTTAGTGGATCAGCAGATCGTCTCTGAAGTGAAGGGGGAAACAGTAGCCGCTGAATAGTTGTTATAGAAAAAGCAAGTTCAAGAGGTTGATGATTGCGGTCGTCAACCTCTTGCTATTAATAGCCTGATGTAGGCGTTTTGCCCAATAAACCGTCCCATGATTACACGAACGCTACTTATCTTCTATTTAGCCTTATCTCCGCTTTTGCTACACGCCGAAGGTTACTTTGAGTACGACGCGCTGTGCAAAAAAATCTACCAGGATATTACGCAACTACAATTCTCCAAGGCGTATGCTGGACTGGCTAAACTCAAATTAGAATCTCCAGACAACCTGGTTGTTTATCACCTCGAAAACTATATCGACTTTTTCTACCTCTATATCAATGGTGATAAGCAGACCTTTCGTAAATTAAAAGATAAACGAGCCTTTCGAATCGAAAAGGTATCGGCTGGAGATTCTCAATCTCCTTACTATCTCTATATTCAAGCAGAAATATACCTGCAATGGGCTTTGATTCGATTGCGTTTCGGAGAGCAATTGAATGGTTTTATGGATATCAATCGAGCCAATCGCCTACTAGAAAAAAACCGAACGCGGTTTCCCAACTTCTTGCCTAACCTAAAAGACCTCGGCATTTTGCATGCTATGGTGGGGACGATTCCCGAAAATTATCAATGGGGTGTAAAGCTACTAACCAGCCTCAACGGAACCATTAAACAAGGGAAGCAAGAACTGGAGCAAGTGGTCAATTATGCCGCTAAAAATGAGTTTTTGTTTGAGACAGAGGCCAGAAGTATGTATGCTTATTTGCTCATGCACTTGGCCAAAGAGGAGGAAAAAGCTTGGGAGGTAATTCGTTCATCGGGCCTAAATCCACAAAAGAACCCCTTGCATTGCTTTATCATGAGTAATATAGCAATGCGAAGTGGACACAATGATGAGGCTATCTCATTGCTAGGAAGCTTCAAGGGAGAAGCCGGTCAGATTGACTTCCCTTACCTAAATTATATGCTGGGCCTAGCCAAGCTTCGGCGCCTAGATACAGATGCAGGACCTTTCTTCCAACAGTTTTTGGCTAAAAATAAAGCACCCTATTATGTGAAGGAAGCTTATCAAAAACTGGCCTGGCAACACCTTATCAACGGGCAGACTGCCGAGTATAAAGGATATATGAAAGCTTGTGTCAATAATGGAGATGCCATAGCCGGAGGCGATAAAAATGCCCTCAAAGAAGCCGAATCAGGACAGCAACCCCCTGCATTTTTGGTGGAGGCTCGTTTGTTATTTGATGGCGCTTATTACCAACGTGCTTTCAAATTGATGAAGCACAATTCGCCTGATGTATTTTCAGATAAAAAATATCAATTAGAATATACTTACCGCTTAGGACGAATCCTGCACGGACTCGAACACTGGGACAAGGCGATCAAGCAGTACCAGACAACCATTGAAAAAGGAGAAAATGAAACCTACTTTTTTGCCTGTAATGCTGCATTGCAAATAGGATTAATCTACGAACATCTCAAACAAAAAGAATCGGCTAGGCAATACTTTAAGCAGTGTTTGTCAATGGCACCAGAAGAATACAAAACCGGACTTCATCAACAAGCAAAATCGGGTTTGGCTAGACTCGGGAAATAGCAATACCATCGATCAAAGATCCTTTTGATCAACTCCACTGGTGTTTTTGCTTGATGATCAGTCTTATTCATTCCAATTCTTCAGGCTTAGGACGTTGATCCATTGGGATTTCTTCTAAGGCCGGTGGTGGAGTGATGTCAAAAAGCAAACCTCCTTCCTCTTCTAAAGGCAGCGCAGGTTTTTTGATTTTTGCGCGATTTTTATTTAGCGTTTTCGTGATAATATTCCGCTTCTTTTTTCTAGAAGAAGTAACCGCTCGACGATGTGATTTCATGGTGCTGATGGCGGTCTTAGCTGCCAAGCTTTTGGTGGTGGTGGGCACAGCGGTTAGTCGACGTTTGTCAATCAATTCACCAGTAATCATACAAATACCGTAAATCTTATTCTTGATTCTGATAGCTGCATTTTCAAGTTCCTTGATATATTTTCTTTGCCGGATAGCCATATTATTGAGCATATCCAGTTCTGCGTTCATACTGCTATCATCCATCCAATCGGCACCGTGGGCATCACTAGAATCCTGTGTGGCTTCCACAATTTGGCCCTGCATTTGTTCCAATTGAGTTTTGGCTTGAAGTAGCTTGGTATCAATGATTTCTTTAAATACTGCTAGTTCTTGATCCGTATACCGAAGTGTGTTATTGGTGGCCATAACAGGTTTATTTGGTTTAAAATGGTAAATTACATGTGGAAATCGTAGTGGTAAGCGCTTGTTCGGTTCCTTCAAGTTAGGGATTATTTTGATAGGTGGCAAGGGGGGATTGAGGAATATATGATTTACCTGCGATTATAAGATACGGGATTTTAAGCGCTTGTGTAAGGGTGAACCAAGTGGAATTGAGATGGCCTATGACTAACTATTTGGGGTTTTAAGGCATTGAAATCACAAGATAGGGCAGTAGTACAGCCAAGTTGTAGCCGTATTATTTTGGTTCTCTGACAAATTTTGTGCGCTAGTCAACTAAAAGCCTTGATCAACACTCATTATCATTCGCTTATAATCTTCGTTTTGAGTTGACCACAAAAATTGTCAGAGAAGGATTATTTTTTGATTCCTTATCAAATGCTTTAATTTTATCCTTTTTGATATTTTTGGGGAAATTTAGCGCTTGCTTCTAGGTGATGATGGAGAAATCTTCATTGGAGAGATTAAAGCTTAGCCGAAGATATCGAGGTAAGTGAGTAGCCATTTTTATTTCTAATTCATTCCCTAACCCTCACTAGCAAGAAAAACTAGTGGTTAAATGTAAAAGCCCTCCAGTATGAAATACAAGCTAACAAACTACTTGCTCATTCCAATATTGTTATTCCTTGTTGCTTCGCTGAGCACCTGCAAATCAGAGAAGGAATCTACAGATACGCGATCGACAGTAGTTTTCAAGCAAAAAGATAATGTAGTAAGGGTAAGGATGCCTATTGACCCGAGAACCTTCAATCCCATCTTGTATACGGATTCTCAAAGTCGGATGGTATTCGAATATATATTTCCTTATCTCATGACTTATGATCCGGTTACTTTGGAGCCCATTCCGCAACTGGCTAAAAGTAAGCCAGTGGTAAAGGAAATCACATCGGGGCCCAATGCCGGTAATCTTTCCTACACTTTTACGATCCATGGAGCAGCCAGTTGGGATGACGGGACACCAGTTACTGGGCATGATATGGTTTTTACCCTAAAAGCCCTGTTCAATCCGCTTGTTCGCGCAGCTCACCTGCGTTCCTATTTCGACTTTATCGCTGGGGTAGAAGTGGATGAAGCCAATCCTAAAGTGTTTACTATTACCACGCAAAAGCCTTACATGTTGCAGGAGTTGGGACTCAGTAGCCTTCCTGTGATGCCGGCAGCGGTATATGATGCTGAAGGCTTGATGAGTGATATTGCTTTGGAGGATTTAACCGATCCAGACAAGGCTAAGCAGCTAGCGGAAAGTAATGAAAACCTGACAAAGTTTGCTGATGTATTTTCCTCGCCCTTGCATACGCTCGAACCAGCAGGCGTTATTGGGTGCGGGCCTTATAAACTGGTATCTTTTGAAACGGGACAAAAAACAGAGTTGGTCAAAAAAGAAAATTGGTGGGGAGAAGGAATGGAAGAAGCTTTTCCTAGTTTGAAAGCTTACCCCGACCGGCTTATCTTTCAAGTGGTCAAAGATCAGAATACAACCATCTCTGCTTTAAAAGATGAATCTTTAGACGTAGCAGGTCGATTGGATTCCAAGGCCTTCTCAGAACTACAAAAGGATGAATCGATACAAGACTATTATAGCTTGCATACGCCTTCAACCTTCCAGTTCTACTTTATTGGTATGAACAACCAATCTCCTTTCTTGAGTGATAAACGCACAAGAAGGGCTCTGGCACATATTGTCAATGTAAGTGAGATTATCGAAAAATTGTACTACGGCTATGCCGAGCCGATCGTAGGCCCTTTTCACCCT
>Ga0070728_10003752_pt1 | contig 16422 bp, 13 predicted proteins | sample tdDd471_FD_66723 | JGI IMG/M metagenome (GOLD analysis project Ga0070728, IMG submission 66723) | Marine sediment microbial communities from the Atlantic coast under amendment with organic carbon and nitrate - tdDd47.1 | ecosystem: Environmental > Aquatic > Marine > Coastal > Sediment | place...
TCTGGACGAGTTCGCCAATCAGTCCGGGGTCTCCCATCGGGTACCCTGGAAACAGGGCGCGCTGGGTTTGGCCAAGCGGTTCTTCTAGAACTGGTTATCGTGGGTGACGGGGGTCCGACACGTCCCGGAAAGACCGGGGTGCAGCCTGGGCCATTCTCCGTGGGAAGGAAGTAGCGTGATAGCAGTTACCGGAGCCGCAGGCTTCATCGGCAGTAATATCGTGTGGCAGCTGAATCAACGGGGAATCACTGAGATCCTGGTGGTCGACGTCCATCCCGGCGACGCCGGCAACGCGAATCTGGCATCCCTGTCCTACGCTCGCTATCTGACCAAAGACGCGTTCCAGCAGTGGATGGCCGACTCCGGCAATGCCCGGCTGATGGAGACCGTCTATCACATGGGAGCCTGCAGCAGCACCACCGAGACCGACGCGGCTTACTTGACCAGCAACAACTTTCACTACACCCGGGATCTGTGCCTCAGCTGCCTGGCCGCCGGTACCCGGTTCATCACCGCCAGCAGCGCGGCGACCTACGGCGACGGCAGCCGCGGCTATAGCGACGACGAGAGCCGAATCCAGGAACTCGAACCCCTGAACCTCTACGGCCAGTCCAAGCAGGATTTTGATCTGTGGGCCCGGGCCGAAGGACATCTGGACCGCGTAGTGAGCCTGAAGTACTTCAACGTCTACGGTCCCAACGAGTGGCACAAGGGGGATATGCGGTCCATGGTCTGCAAGGGCTTCGAGCAGGTCCAGGCCACCGGCCGCGTGCGCCTCTTCAAGTCCGATCGTCCCGAGTATCCCGACGGCGGACAGCAGCGGGACTTCGTCTACGTGAAGGACGCCGTGGATATGACGATGTGGTTCGCCGATCACCCGGAGGTCAACGGGATCTTCAACGTGGGCAGCGGCGAGGCCAACGATTGGAACCGGCTCATCGGCGCCATCTTCGCCGCCGTGGACTGCGAACCGGATATCGAGTACGTCCCCATGCCGGAGCACCTCAAGGGAAAGTACCAGTACCACACCGAAGCCGAGATGGGCAAATTGCGCGGCCGGGGGTATGACCGCCCGCAGACGGTTCTTGAAGATGCGGTGGCCGACTACGTGCGCAACCACCTGGCGCCCGGTCGCCACTTGGGCTCGTGAGCGCGCCGGCGACACGCCTGTTTCTGCCTCCGAGCGTCGAGTTGAAAGCGGGGCTGATCCGGCTGGGCGAGTTGCTGCCGGGGGCATTCCCGCTGAGGACGAAGCACCGCGATGCCCTGCCTGCACGTATTCGCGAGCTCTCGGAGTGGTTGACCAGCGATCGGGACAGCCTGCCCCGGGACTACATGGCCCGCCCCGAGCATCTCTCGGCGTACCTCCACTGGTTCCTGCCCTGGAACATCTATCGCCAGGGACGTCTGTTGGCCGGGCTGCAGCTGGACCTGGCTCCCGGGACCCGGATTCTGGATCTGGGTGCAGGCCCCTTGACCTTCCTGCAGGCCCTGTGGCTGACGAGGCCGGAGCTGCGAACACGGGAGCTTTCGTACCTGGGTCTGGATCGAGCCGATCCTGCTCTCAAGGTCGGGCGCAAGCTCTTCGCTGGCTTGACCGGCGGAAACTGCGCTGCCTGGTCGGTCCGTACCGATCGCGCCATCGCCGGTGCCGGTCGCACTCCTGAGGCGGATATTCTGGTGGCTGCGAATCTTCTCAATGAGATCGAACGGCCGGGCAAGACCGCCCGCTCTCGCTCGCGCGGCGACGGTGCGGCCGAAGGCAGCGGTGACAGCTCTGCGGATATCATGCTCGAACGCTGGGAACGCCAGGTGTCAGCCAACGGTGCGATTCTGCTGATCGAACCCGGGATCCGAGATGCCGCCCGCCAACTCAGCCGCCTCCGACAGGCGGCCCTGGAACGGGGCTGGAAGGTGCAGGCACCCTGTCCCCACACCGAGGACTGCCCCATGCCAGGCCGGCGCAACGGTCCCTGGTGCCACTTCACCTTTGCACCGACGGGCGCCCCCGACTGGCTGGTGGATCTCAGCCGCAAGGCGCGGCTGCCCAAGGAGCGAGCCAGCCTGTCTTTCCTGCTGCTGACCCGCGGCGAGGATGGTCCGGTGCGCATCGCCCAGCCGACACCGGTGGCCGGCGAACGGGGCCTGGTCCGGGTCGTTTCCGAGACGTTCGCACTACCAGGGGGCAATGTGGGGCAGTACGGTTGCTCGGCGCGGGGGCAGATCCTGTTGCAGATGCGGGACGCCCCCCGCGGCAACACGGCCGGGGGGGCGTCTGAACCCGGAGATCTCCTGTCCGTCCGGTGGTCCGAGGCCACCGGCAAGGACGCGAAATCCGGCTCGCTGATCGTTCCGGTCAAAAGGCGGAAACCGGACTCACGGCGCCGCGGCTGATTTCGTTCGCCAGATCCGGGGTGTTTTCCAGGGGCTATTCGTGTTGTCTGAACAGCATATGGAAGCTCAGGATGTGCGATTGTTGAAGATCCCTGCCACTCCGGCGACCACCAGGGCCGTGCCCGCCAGGGTCCAGCCGGTGACCGATTCGTGGAGGATGAGCCAGCCCAGGAACACGGCTATCACCGGGTTCACGTAGGCATAGGTCAGGACGACCTGGTAGGGCAGCAGGCGCAACGTGGCCATGTACGAGGTGAAGGCGATGACCGAGCCGAAGACCACGAGGTAGGTCCAGGCCAACCAGGCTTCGCCGGTGGGTTGGGGCAGGGGCTCTCCCCTGAGCAGCGAGACCGCCAGCAGCCCCGCGCCACCGAGCAACTGCTGCCAGCCCGAGACCGCGCGGTCGCTCAGGTCTGTCTTGCGCCGCTGGAACCAGATGGAGCCGATGGCCCAGAACAACGGTGCCAGCAGCAAAGCGATCACGGCCAGGATGTCGGCGGCGCTGCCGGTGCGCAGAACCGGCCACGACAGCAATCCCACTCCGGAGAAACCCAGCAGAATCGAACCGATCATGCGCATCGTGGGTCGACGCCGGTCCACGATCATGGTGATGGTTTCGCCCCAGATGGGCATGGCGGCTACCAGCAGCGCCGCAAGTCCCGACGTGGCGCGCATCTCGGCCCAGGTCACCAGACCGTTGCCGCCGATCCACAACAGCAGGCCGCTGCCGCCGAGCAGCAGGAACTCGAAGGAAGTCAAGCGCACCCGTTCCCGGCGCAAGCGTGCCCAGATCAACAGTACGGCTGCCGCAGCGAACACACGCATGGCCGCCATGATGAACGGTGGAAAACCCGCGCCTTCGCGCACGGCCACGCGGATGGCCAGGTAGGTGCTGCCCCACACGAAGTAGACGACCAGCAGGTGAAGCAGGCCCCCTGAATCCAATTTACGGCGCTCAGCCAAGATAGGTCTCCGGAGATGTATCGCCGCCGGTCTGCCAGTCACCGACCAGGGTCGTGGTGCGTACATCTGCCGCCGAACGGTAACAGGCGTCGACGACCTGCAGTGTGGCCAATCCGTCGACGACCGTTACCGGCGGCGGCGACCCTGTCTGCGCCGCCCGTTGCCATTCGGCCAGTACCAGGGGCAGAGTCGGGACCGCGGCGCTGACCTCGAAGCGGGTCTCGTCGTAGCCCTTGCGCAGCAGAATTCCGCCGGTGCAATACTCCGCCTGCAGCTGTCCATGTTCGCCCACCGCTTCCAGCCAGCAGCCCCGACTGTCGGTGTACTTGCTGACCTCCAGATTGACCCAGCAACCGTCGGACAGGTGCCCTCGAGCCAGGAAAAGATCCTCCACCACGGGATTCAGTATCTGGGTCTGGCGAGAGTCGACGCCGATGAACTCGGCTCCGGTCAACCAGCGTACCGTGTCGAAGAGATGGACCCCGGTCAACAGCACCGATCCGCCCACGGTTTGGGTCAGGTCCCGCTGCCAGGCCAGGTTGGTGGGCGCCAGGCGTTGCACGACCCGCACCAGGTGGACCGGGCCCAGCTGAGGCCAGAGGTCTCTGACCTTCAAGAGCACAGGGTTCCAGCGCAGGGTCTGGGCAACCATCAGGGGGGGGGCGGCCGCCGAATCATCCATTTCTTTGAGCATGCGTGCCTCGGCCAGGGTGCCGGTCATGGGTTTCTCCAGCAGAAGCGGCTTGCCGGCGGCCAGCACCGTCCTGGCCAGGGGATAGTGACTGGCCGGCGGAGTGCACACGATCACCCCGTCAACCTGCGGGTCCGCGATCAACGATTCGGGTTCCTGGTGGTGACTGCAGTGCCACTGCCGGGCCAGTTCCGCCCCAGCCTCGGCGTCCCGCCGACAAATGGCCGTCGCGACCATCCCTTCGACGTCGGCGGTCGCGTGCTTCAAATAGCGGGCGCCGTGGATGCCGACACCGATCACTCCGATTCTGAAGGTCATCGTCCGGTCCGTTTCTGGCTGGCGACATGGCTCCGCCGGCCGGTGGAATCCCGTGGCGGCGCCGCGACTGCGGCCGTCGCCTTTTCCTTCATCCCCTCCCGGAATCCGAGTCTATCATGCGTTACTGGTCAACACCACCATCTGTCGTTGCAGGTCCAATCCCGAAGCTCCTGCTGGGGGTCCTGGCCTTTCTGTTGATGATTCCCATTGCCGCCGGGGCCCAGGTGGTCATCAACGAGATCATGGCTGATCCCGCCGGCGACTGGGATGCCGACGGAAGCTACGACTACCGGGCCGACGAGTGGATCGAGGTCAGGAACATCGGGACCGACCCGGTGGACCTGAACGACTACTGGTTGCGCGACGGTACTGGCGAGGACATCCACCTACGTCTGTTCGGGACCCTGGCGCCCGATGGCGTCGCGGTGTTCTATGGATCACAAGCCCTGGCCTGGCAACTGGCCGAAGGACTCACCCAGACCGGTTTCTCCCTCAACAACGGCGGTGACGCGGTCCATCTGCTACAGACGATCCCGGAGACCAATCCTCTGGAGCTCGATCTGGTGGATCTGGCGACCTATGGAGATCACGAGGCCGAGGACGACCGGTCCAGTGGCCTGGACCTGGGTGCTGCCTTGTGGCGACTGTACGACGGTTTGAATGCCTACGGCGGCGATCAACTGCCCGGACCCACCGGGTGTGATCCGAGCCCCGGCGAGCCCAACTTCTGCGTCCCCCAGGTGGCAGTCGATGAGCTCCGATTCGGCACCGTCAAGGCGCTGTACCGGTAGCGTCGCGACCAAGGCCGAAGTGTCCCGGCTTCGGCGGCGGGCGGGCCGGGAAAGGAGTCCTTGCCCGTCCGTTTTGATAAACGGCTATCTTCATTGCAGCTAATATCATAACAGCCGCGCGATGTCCGGCGGATTTCGCGATTTATCTTTATTTGTCTGAGAAGTTCCTCTAGGCTGGACAAGGGTTTACTCGCGGTCGCTCGTCCCGGCCGGTATCCCTTCGCAAGGAGTGGATACGCGCACCCGACGGCGGTGCATGGCAGCTGGGCTTCGAGTTTCCCGGCGCCGTCCATGTCCGCCAGGAATCTGTCTGTATCGCCTTTGCTTTTATTTGAGCCCCGTGATGGGTGGGAGATCTCATGCTGCTGAACGAGAACCAAAAAATGATTCGCCAGATGGCGCGGGATTTTGCCGCTACCCGGATCGCTCCTATCGCCGCGGAGATCGATCGCACGGCGGAGTTCCCTGAGGCCAATGTCAAAGAAATGGGGGAGCTGGGATTTCTGGGCCTGACGACGCCGGAGCAATACGGCGGCGTGGGTGCGGACATCACGAGCTACGCCCTGGTTGTCGAGGAGTTGTCCCGGGTCTGCGGCAGTCATGGTTTGACCGTAGCGGCCCACAACAGTCTGGGCTGCTGGCCCATTGCGGCCATCGGCACTGATGAGCAGAAGCAGAAGTTCCTACCGCCTGCCGCCGCCGGCCAGACACTTCTCTCTTTTGGCCTGACCGAACCCGAGGCCGGCAGCGATGCGGGCGGTACCAAGACCACGGCGGTACGGGATGGTGATCACTGGATCCTCAACGGCAACAAGATGTGGATCACGAACAGCCACTATGCCGGGGCCCTGATCATCACCGCCAAGACCGACCTCGCAGCCAAAGGTAGTCACGGCATCAGCGCCTTCATCGTTCCCACCGATACTCCCGGTTTCACGGTGGAGAAGAAGGAAGACAAGCTGGGCATGCGGGCGTCCGATACCGCGCCTCTGACCCTGGTCGACGTGCGGGTGCCCCACGCCTATCTGTTGGGCGAAGCGGGCGAGGGCTTCAAGTATTTCATGATGACCCTGGACGGCGGTCGCATCTCCATTGCCGCAGTGGCCCTGGGCCTGGCCGTCGGCGCGTACGAGACCGCCCGCGACTACGCCAAGGAGCGCGAACAGTTCGGTCGCCCCATCGCCCAGTTCCAGGCGGTGGAGTTCATGCTGGCGGACATGGCGACGCAGATCGAGGCGTCGCGGCAGCTGACCTATGAAGCTTGTCGTCTCAAAGATGCCGACGAACCCTACAGCCAGATGGCGGCCATGGCCAAGCTGCACGCCAGCGAAACAGCCATGTTCGTCACCGACAAGGCCATCCAGATCCTGGGTGGCTATGGCTACACCACGGAGTATCCGGTCGAGCGCTTCTATCGTGACGCGAAGCTCTGCACCATCGGTGAGGGCACCAGCGAGATCCAGCGCATGGTCATCGGCCGACATGAATTGGGCGAATGAGACACCCGAAGGAAGGGAGACAAGCGTGACTACAAGAGCTGTGATCTGTGAGGCCGTCCGAACCCCCATCGGCCGCTTCCAGGGAGGGCTAGCCTCGGTGCGGGCCCCCCAGCTGGGAGCCGTCTGCGTGGAGGCGGTATTGAAACGGACCGGACTGGATCCGGCCCTGGTCGACGAGGTGATCATGGGCAATGTCTGCCAGGCGGGACTGCAGCAGAACCCGGCCCGTCAGGCGGCGATCTTTGGCGGTGTGCCTTCCTCGGTGAGCGCCATGACCATCAACAAGGTCTGCGGATCCGGTCTCAAGGCCGTGGCCCTGGCTGACCAGGCCATCCGGGCCGGCGACAAGCACTGCGTCATCGCCGGCGGCTTCGAGAACATGAGCCAGATTCCCTACGCGCTGTTGAAGGCTCGAGATGGTTTGCGGCTGGGCGACGGTGCGGTCACGGATCTGCTCGTACATGACGGCCTGTGGGACATATACAATAATTACCACATGGGCATGACTGCCGAGTGGGTCGTGGAAACCTACAAGGTCAGTCGGGAGGACCAGGACGCCTACGCGGCACGTAGCCACCAGCGGGCTGCTGCGGCGTGGGATGCCGGGCGGTTCGAGCGGGAGGTCGTACCGGTCGAGGTGCCCCAGCGCAAGAAGGATCCGATCGTCGTGGACCGGGACGAGGGTCCGCGAGCCGACGCGAGCGCCGAGAAAATGGCCAAGCTCAGGCCCGCCTTCAAGCGGGATGGCGGTACGGTGACCGCGGGCAACGCTTCGTCCATCAACGATGGCGCCGCGGCCCTGCTGATCTGCAGCGAGGGCTTCGCCAAGGACCATGGTTTGACCATCCGCGCCACCGTCGACGCCGCTGCCACTGGCGCCGTGGAGCCCAATGAGGTCATGATGGCACCGGTGACGAGTATCCGGAATCTGCTGGCCAAGACCGGCAAGACCATCGCCGATTACGGCCTTTACGAGTTGAACGAAGCCTTCGCCGCCCAGAGCCTGGGTGTCGTTCGCCAGCTGGAACTGGACGATGAGAAGGTCAATGTCAATGGCGGCGGCGTGTCGCTGGGACATCCCATCGGTTGTTCGGGGGCCCGGATCCTGGTGACCCTGTTGCATGCCATGGAAGATCGCCAGGTGAGTACCGGTATCGCCAGTCTGTGTCTTGGCGGCGGCGATGCCGTGAGTATGGCCATTTCGTTGCCCTGAGGGGTTGCTGATTACACCAGAGAAAGGATCGAATCATGAAGGTATCGGTGATCGGCGGCGGCACCATGGGCAATGGCATCGCCCACGTATTCGCCCAGTTCGGCAACGAGGTCAATCTCATCGACGTCAGCAGGGAGTGTCTCGATCGGGCCGTGGGCACCATCGAGAAGAATCTGGGCCGGCAGGTCAAGAAGGAGAAGATCAGCCAGGAGGACGCCACCGCCACCCTCGGTCGCCTGACAACCGCCACCGACCTTTCCGTAGCTGCGGACAGCGAGCTGGTGATCGAGGCCGTGTTCGAGAACTTCGATGTGAAAAATGAGATCTTCACCACGCTGGACGACGTGTGTGGCGAAGAGACGATCCTCGCCAGCAATACAAGCAGCATCAGTTTGACCAAGATTGCCGGCGTCACCAAGCGGGCTGACCGGGTCATCGGCATGCATTTCATGAATCCGGTGCCCATGATGAAGCTGGTTGAGGTCATTTGCGGCCAGGCCACCAGTGAGGTGACCCTGCAGAAGGTCACCCAGTGGGCCCAGGATCTGAACAAGGTGCCGGTCACGGTGCAGGACTACCCTGGATTCATCAGTAATCGCGTATTGATGCCCATGATCAACGAGGCCGTCTATTGCCTGATGGAAGGCGTGGCGGACAAGGAGGCCATCGACACGGTGATGAAGCTGGGCATGGCCCACCCCATGGGCCCTCTGACCCTGGCCGATTTCATCGGGTTGGATATTTGCCTCGATATCATGGAAGTGCTCTACGAGGGTTTTGGCGACAGCAAGTACCGTCCTTGCCCGCTGCTCAGGCGAATGGTTGACGCGGGTTACCTGGGGCGCAAGAGCGGCAAGGGATTCTACGACTACTAGCAGTCACGCCGGAATCGGTTTCCGGCCACCTCTATCGGGGAGACACGCGTGAAGTTTGAACTGAATGAACAGCAACGGATGATCCGGGACATGGCTCGCGATTTCGCCGCCCGAGAGATTGCGCCCATCGCGGCGGAGATCGACGAGACGGAGCGTTTCCCCAGCGAAGTCGTCAAGAAGATGGGGGAGCTGGGTTTCATGGGCATGAACGTGCCCGAGGCCTACGGCGGGTCAGCCTTGGACTCGCTCTGCTACGTCCTGGCCATGGAGGAGATCAGCAAGGCCTGCGCTTCCTGTGGCGTGATCATGTCGGTGAACAACAGCCTGGTCTGCTGGCCACTGGAAACCTACGGCACCGAGGAGCAGAAGCAGAAGTTCCTCGCTCCGCTGGCGGCGGGGCAGAAGCTGGGAGCCTACTGTCTGAGCGAGCCCGGCGCCGGCACCGATGCGGCGGCTCAGAAGACCACCGCCACCAAGGACGGTGACGAGTGGGTCATCAACGGGATGAAGAATTTCATCACCAACGGGGCCAACGCCGACGTGTTGATCGTGTTTGCCCAGGCCAATCCCGAGGCCAAGCACAAGGGCATCTGCGCCTTCATCGTCGAGACCGACGCACCGGGATTCTCGGTGATCCGCAAGGAAGAGAAGATGGGCATCCGGGCCTCGGACACGGCCCAGCTGGCCTTCGACAACGTGCGCGTCCCTGCCGACCAGTTGCTGGGGCCCGAGGGTGCCGGTTTCAGGGTGGCCATGAGCACACTGGACGGCGGTCGTATCGGCATCGCCAGTCAAGCCCTGGGTATCTCGGCGGCGGCTTACGAGGCGGCTCGTGAGTACTCCAAGCAGCGCGAGCAGTTCGGCAAGCCCATCTGCAGTTTCCAGGCCATCCAGTGGAAGATTGCCGACATGGCCACGCGCCTGGACGCCGCCCGGTTGCTGACACTGCGGGCCGCTTATGCCAAGGACCAGGGGGGGCGCTACAGTGAGGAATCGGCCATGGCCAAGCTCTATGCCAGCGAGGCCAGCCACTACATCACCAACGAAGCGGTGCAAATATTCGGCGGCAACGGCTACAGCAAGGAATTCCCGGTGGAGCGCCATTTCCGTGACGCCAAGATCACCGAGATCTACGAGGGCACCAGTGAAGCCCAGCGCATGGTTATCTCGGCGATGGAACTAAAGAAATAAAAAGGCTTTACTGGTTTTGCTTGAGGAGGAGCTCTATGGCTGACCAGCTGCGCGACGCGGCAATCCGGGTGTTGATGATGCCCCGGGCTACGAACCACCGGGGCACCATCTTTGGCGGGGTCATACTCAGCTACATCGATCAGGCGGGAGCCGTGGAAGCGGTCAGGGCGGGCTGCCGCCAGGTGGTCACCGTGGCCATGGACCAGGTCGAATTTCATGAGCCGGTTCAGATCGGGGACCTGGTCAGCTTCTACACCGAGGTCGTGAAGACCGGTCGCACCTCCATCAAGGTAAGGGTTTGTGTAGAGGCGAACCGCCGCAACGGCGGAGTGGATGTAGGCGTGACCCGGGCCGATGTCACCTATGTCCATGTGGACGACAAAGGCCGTCCCATTCCGGTACCGCAGTAGGCTGGGCCGTCGGCCGCCATCGCGAAACGGACCGCACACGAACCGAGACCGGGATCGCCTATGAGTGATGTGCAACGAGCAGCCCGGACCGAGCCGCACCCGCCAGGAGTGGCGCCCGGTTTGTTTGTCGCCACGATATTCAGCAGCAGCTTCCTGGTCTTTCTGGTCCAGCCTTTGCTGAGCAAGTACATCCTGCCCTGGCACGGGGGCACGCCTGCAGTTTGGACCACCTGCCTGCTCTTCTTTCAGGTGGCCCTGTTCGCAGGCTACAGCTACGCCCACCTGATTATCCGCACCCTCGGTGGTTATCGTCCTTTCTATCTGCACGGCCTCCTGCTGATCGCTGCGCTGTTCCTGCTGCCCATCGTTCCGGCCGATCGCTGGCAACCGCAGGGGAATGAGAATCCCGTCTGGTTGATCGTGCGCATGCTTGCCGCGACCGTGGGTCCGGCTTATCTGCTGCTGGCCGGAACCGGACCGTTACTCCAGGCCTGGTACGTTCGAACCAATCCGGGTCGTTCTCCGTTCGCCCTGTTCGCCATGTCCAATACCGGTTCGTTGTTGGCTCTTCTGAGCTACCCCTTCGTCATCGAGCGGTTCTGGTCCGGCCGGCAACAGGCCTGGGGCTGGTCCGGCGGATTCGTGATCCTGGTGATCCTGGTCTCGATAGGTTGCTGGCTGACATGGCGGGCGCAATTGCGGCCGGAGCCTGCGGTCATTGCGGACTCCGCAGCGGCCGGAAGTCCCGCCGTCGCGATCCGCGGGCTGTGGATCCTGTGGTCGGCCCTGGGCGTCGTACTGTTCATGGCTGTGACCCTGCAACTGACCGAGAACATAGCCACCTTGCCTTTTCTGTGGATCGTTCCGCTATCGCTGTACCTGTTCTCGTTCGTCATCACCTTCGCCGGCGCCCGCTGGTACCCTCGCGGCCCGATGGCCGCCGGAATCCTGGCTGCATTGGTCGTGCTCTACCTGGTTGTCCCGGGTTTCTTTGCCGGTTTCGGCAAGCACGTATCCTTCTCGCCCATCTGGCAGATCGCGCTCTTCAGCGGAGCGCTGCTGGTTCTGACGGTCGTATGCCATGGCGAGTTGTACCGATCGCGACCAGCGAGCTCACATTTGACGGAGTTCTATCTCGCGATAGCCGGCGGCGGAATGCTGGGCGGCGTATTTGTCGGCATCGCGGCCCCCGCTTGGTTGCCGCCGGCAGGGGAATTATACCTGGGATCGATGGGCACCGCCGCGCTGGTGGTGGCCGTGCGCTGGCGGGAAGCTGGAGCCGGGCAGCGCCGCGGTCGGAAACTGGGCTGGTCGCTGGGGGCCGTGATTCTGCTGGTTTTCTTCGGGGTCCTGTTCGGCAAGCAAGCCCGCAGTCTGACCGCCGGTTCCCTGTGGAGCGAACGTAACTTTTTTGGCACCGTCAGCGTGCACTTGCTCGATGGTGAATCCTCCACCCACCGTCGGCTGATCATGAAGCACGGCAGTACCAAGCACGGGGCCCAGTATCTCAAACCGTCCTATCGGGCCTTGCCCGCCACCTACTTCAGTCCATTCACCGGCGTGGGGTTGACCATCACCGCCTACGGCGAGACCTATGGCCAGCAGGCTCCCATGAAGGTCGGCGTCATCGGATTGGGTATCGGCACGCTGGCAGCGTACGGACGCCGGGGTGACCAGTACCGTCTCTATGAGATCAATCCAGCGGTCGTCGATCTGGCCCGGCGACAGTTCTCTCCGGACGAGGCCGATCTGCACTTTTCTTACCTGGCTGACTGCGAAGCCGAAACCCATGTCGTACTGGGAGACGGGCGCCTGCAACTGGCACGGGAACTGGCCGCCGAACCGGCGGGAGAGTCCTTCGATATTCTCGTGCTGGATGCGTTCACCAGCGGTTCGATTCCCGTGCATCTGCTGACCAGCGAAGCGATGGAACTGTACGAGCAACACCTCAAACCCCACGGTCTGATGGCCATGCACATTTCCAACAAATACATCGACCTGGCTCCCGTCGTGCAGCGACTCGCTGCGCGGCATGGATTCGACACGGTTCAGCTGATCAACAAGCGCCGGGATTTTCCCGAGGAGCCGGAAGTGGACAGCGACATCAGCAACCGGGCGGTGTGGATGATCCTGTACCGGGATACGATCTGCATGGAACGCCTGGCTCTGAAGTGCAAGGCTCTGGTGGGAACCGGCGAGCTGACGGTCGTGACAGGCAACAGGCTGCACGTGCCGCCGGGCCGGGTGTGGACCGACAACTATTCCAACCTGTTTGACGCCATCCGTTGACTGAAGGCCCGCTGACTGCATGAGAAAACCCGACGGTCAGTGACCGCCGGGCTTGGTAGCTGAGCAGTCGATCGGCTATCGAGCCGATGCCTGCTCGATGGTGCTCTCCTTGCCATAGATGTGCCAGTCCCCGTTGTCCGCGGGGATGACGGCCTTCACCTGCTGGCACTTGGGGCCGACTTCCTCCCAGACCTCGATGTAGCGCTGGGGATTGCTGCCGGCGTGCATGGGGAAGAAGGTGGTCTTGCCGAACTTTTCCAGGGTGTAGGTGATGCCCAGGCGGACGGCCACCTGGTCGCCGAAATTGCAGCCCGTCGTCGGCAGCATGGTCAGGTCGGGGTGGTGTCCGGCAGCGACCAGGTAATCGATCTCGGCACAATAGTCTCCCGAGAAATCCCGTGTGCGGTTGGCGTGGTCACCGGCGTGAAAGATCTTCAGTCCGTCGACTTCGACCAGGAAACCCACGCCGCTGTCGTTGGACTTGATGGTGTGGACCGTCAGATCGCCATAACGGCGCGTCTGCCGGGGACCGATGATCTCATGGGCGGGGACGTCCTTGTCGTCGGATTCGAAGCCCAGGACGTAGGTGATGTCCTGGACCTTCTCCCGCCAATCGAAGATCACCGGGTCGTAGTGGTCACCGTGGCTGTGAGAAGCAAAAACCGTGACCTTCTGGCCGGCGATCTCATCGGGGCAGATGCAGCCGTTGGCCATGCCCGGAGTATCGGACACTCGACCGTCTTCGTAGTAGTCGAAGATCAACAGATTGTCGTGGGTCTTGATCGCCATGGCACTGTGCCCCAGATACCAGACCACGGCTTCACCCTCGGCGGGTTGTTTCATGGTTGCCAGGGAACCGCAACACTTGCTGTGCTTGTCGGCACATTTCTTGGTCTTGCCGGCCAGCTGGCAGGCCTCGGTGGTTCCCGATTTCCCGGCGCCGGCCTTGGCGAGCACTTTCATACACTTCTGGTTGCCGTGTTTCCCGGCCAACTCCAATGGTGTCTGCTTGCTGCCGTCCAGAACGGTGAGCGCCGCGCCGCTGGCAATCAGTTCCTGGGTCACGTCGCCGTAGCCTCGAACTGCTGCCACGTGCAGGGCGGTGCGTCCCTGGCCGGTCTCGCTGGCACCTGGCTCGGCTCCGGCTGCCAGCAAGGCCTTGACGTTGGCCAGGCTGCCTTTCTCGGTTGCCTTGATTAGCGGGGTCTGCCCACGCTCGTTGGTCACGTTGGGGTCGGCTCCGTGCTTCAGGTAGAGGGCCACCAGCTCGTCTTGTCCGATCCAGGCTGCGCAGAACAGAGGCGTCCGACCCCACTTGTCCGCGGCAGAAAGGGAAGAACCGGCAGCGATCAGGTGGGCAGCGGTTTCTTTGTTGCCCCGGAAAGAGCACTCGAGGAGGGCATGCTGGCCATGGTCGTTCACGGCCAGGGGATCGGCGCCGTGTTTCAGGAGCAGGGCGGTGGCGTCAGCACGCCCGCGCATCGCCGCATACATCAGAGGTGTCGCATTCTCTTCGTTACGGGCGTCGACGGCCATGCCCTGCTTGAGGAGCATTTTGACCATATCGGCATTGCCCCCAGCTGCAGCGTGATGCAGGAGCGAGTTGCCGTTGTTCATCGTTACATCGAAGTCGGCACCGGCTTTGGCCAGCATCTGAGCGATCTCCAGCTGACCCGCACCGGCTGCGAAAGCGACCGCCGTGCCGCCATTGAGGTCGACCTTACGGACGTCGGCCCCCTTCTTGATCAGCAGCGCCGCCATGTCCGGTTGCTTGCGGATGGCCGCGACCATCAAGGGCGTGCTTTCATCCTTGTCGTAGCCGTTGACATCGGCGCCCTCAGCCAGCAGGAACTTGGCGATCTCCAGATTCCCGGTGGCCGCGACCACGTGCATTGGCAGGTCGCGGAACTCGTTCTCATCCGGAGCTTCCAGGACAGCGGCGTCTGCGGCGACCAGCGACTGGACCTTCGCCAGGTCTTCCCGCTCGATGGCGCGGTGGATCTCGCCGCCGAAAACCGGTACGGCCAGTGACAGTATAAACACCAGAATCAGCCAGTTCCTCAGCAACATGATCGTGCCTCCTATGGCAGGGATGGGGTTCCCGGCTCACGACGACCGAAACGGGGTAGAAGTTGCCTGTGCGATGGGATATGCGACGAAGTGGCCGTCCGGGGCGGTCAACGGGTTCCAGGGTACGATCAACGGACCTCCGGTGAGTGGGGCAGGCGACCTCGGAAAGGGGCGGGTCAGAGCAGATCGCCAACGAGGGACTCGAGCTGGGCCCGATAGGAACGGGTCAGTTTCACCTCTTGGCCATCACACAGGGCCACCTGGTACTCACCGCGTTTCAGGGGAGACAGCTCCTTGACGCGGTCCAGATTCACGATCACCGAGCGGCTGATCCTCATGAATCCGCTGCCGCCGAGGCGTGCCTCCATCTCGACCATTGTCCTGCGCAACAGATAGCTGCGGCCCCCCGCATGGACCCGGGCATAGTCACCGTTGGCTTCGACCCAGTCGATGTCGTCGACCGGCAGCAGGGAAATCTTGCCGGGAGACTTGATCAACAAGCGGTCACGTCCCGCCTGCAGCGTCGCGCCAGGGGCCTGACGGCGGGCCAGGACCTGTTCCCGGGCATGCTTCCAGGCGTCATCGAAGCGTTCGTCGGAGAAGGGTTTCAGCAGATAGTCGAGGGCGTGGACCCTAAAGGCCTCCAGCGCGTACCGATCGTATGCGGTCACGAACACGATGACCGGCTGCAGACGCACCGGAATCCGCTCGACCACTTCGAAGCCATCCAGATCAGGCATCTGCACGTCGATGAAAAGAAGTTCCGGTTCATGGTTGGCGACGGCATCCAGGGCGTCCTGTCCGCCCGAACACTCGGCAGCCACGTCGAAGTCGGGCAGCACCTGCAGACGCAGGCGGAGGTTCTCTCTGGCCAGAGGCTCATCGTCGACAATCACCGTGCGAATCGGTTCCATGAATCTCTCCGCCCAAGAGTGGTGCGTACCAGACTGCCCGAATCAGGCCAGCGCGGTCGCGGGGGATGCCTCCAACCTACGCAGCGGCAGGGTAAGTGTTGCCACCGTCCCTTGCGGTGCGCCGGGTTCGAGGGTGAAATTATGGGCGCCTGGATACAGTTGTCGCAGGCGCGCCCTGATGTTGCCCAGTCCGATCCCTTCGGCAAGGGGTTCCTGACCGATGCCGCTGCCGTCGTCCCGCACTTCGATGATGAGCTGTTCGCCCTTGACCTGGGCCGTGATCGCGATGGTACCGCGGCCCTCACCGGTTCCGATCCCGTGGCGAATCGAATTCTCGACCAGAGGTTGCAGGACCAGGTTGGGTACTGCGGCCAGTCTGGCCGCCGGCGCCACGTCGAAATTCACCTGCAGCCGATCGCCGAAACGGACGCGCTGGATCTGCACGTAGGCGTCAAGGAATTCCAGTTCCACCGCCAGGGGAACTTCCGCGGCGTCGTTGTTGTCCAGGGTCATGCGCAGAAAGTCACTCAAGTGCAGCAACATCCTGTGGGCCGCGTCATTGTCGCCGCGCATGATGAGGGTCGACACGGCATGCAGTGCGTTGAACAGGAAATGCGGCTGCAGCTGCATCTTGAGGGTCTCGAGACGGGCTGCCGAGAGCGAGGCCTCCAGACGTGCTGTCTCCACGGCCAAACGGGCGGCGGTGCGCTCCTTCTTGCGGTAGCTGCGATTGGCCTCGATCAGCAGGACGCCGGCCACCACCACCGCGTAGATCAACATGTCCAGTTCGACGACCCGGGTCAG
>Ga0070728_10003753_pt1 | contig 16422 bp, 16 predicted proteins | sample tdDd471_FD_66723 | JGI IMG/M metagenome (GOLD analysis project Ga0070728, IMG submission 66723) | Marine sediment microbial communities from the Atlantic coast under amendment with organic carbon and nitrate - tdDd47.1 | ecosystem: Environmental > Aquatic > Marine > Coastal > Sediment | place...
ATCGTCGGATCGGGCACCATTTTCACTTCAGCATTCGCTTTACCAAACTCTTGTACTGCTCGTCCATATACTACTGATGGAGAAATGCCGGGATAACCCATTACTGCTATTTTCTGACCTTGGGCGACTTTACCTCCATCTTCTTTGAGAACGACGGGTGTGAATTCTGCCATGTGATCAATTTTCAACATGGCTACATCATGATTGGAACTCGCTTGTACCATTCGGGCATTGATTCGAGAATCTGTCTTGGCAAAAGTGACGGTCATATAAGTGCTTTCTCCACTCAAGATCTTACCAGAAATGGGTTCTTGTCCAAAGGACTGAGATTCAGAAGGAATCCAGTGCGTTGGTGCATTGACGGTACCGGTGATCTTCCACTCTCCGTTGACCAACTGGTACAATAGACCTTGTGCCGCATCAGCAGGGAAAGTATATGGGTATTTCCAAGGTTCAGCTATATGCTTATTGGTGAGAATGTAGCCATCTTCATCTACAATAAATCCTGTTCCGGATAGTTGAGCCATAGCAATCGGCGCACCATCAACAACATTTTTCTTTAATCCCAGTAAAGGCTCTACCACACCAGGTTGCATTTCGATAAACAGCGGCAGCAAGTATTCTTTACCCGTCTTTTCATCTTTCTGGCGAGAATATTGGTGATAGATGTCATCCCCGGTCGGTGCATGTGTTAATTTGAATCCAAACTCAATGAAAACTACTTTATCAGTGTTCTCCTTGGCAATTTTTTCAGGCGAAAAGGCCTCTTGAACCACAGTCGTTGTGTGATTAACCACTTGTGTTTCAGCAGGTGGAGGTGCGGGTAAGATTTTGTCTTTAAAGGTGTAGCCTAAAGCCGTAAAGACTAGCAATAGTGCTCCCAGAATAGAAACTAAAGTCTTTTTAGATCGTTTTCTTTCTGAAACGATAGCTCTTTCAAAAGTTTCTTTCCCAATTCCTGTTTTGACTGGCTCCGGGGCATTTTCAATTTGATATTCAGCTGTAGCCGCTGCAGCAGGAATGTTAATGAGTTGAGTAGCATCGGCGCTCACCAGGCTGGGGTTGACGTCAAATAGGAAGCGAGGCCCGTTGGCGCCAAGGGTGATTTCATCACCAGGTTTGAGTGCTACACTACCCGTTATTTTTTGCCCATTTAGGTAAGTTCCGTTCAAGCTATTGTTATCGGTTAGTGTAAATAGCCCAGGTGCATCGCCTTTCACAATTTTACCATGTTCGCGGCTAACCGCATTATCTTGCTCGGCATCAAATTGCAATTGATTTTGTACAGCTCTACCAAAACTGATGCTGTCATTGGCTTGGTAATCAAATTCTTCAATCTGATTGATTTTGCTTCCACTCAAATGCTTGATGATAATATGTCGTATTTCCTTACTCATTGCTTGTTGTTTTTGATTGTTTTTAAGTACGATACAAAGATGGGGCGGAATAGCTGGCTATGAAATACAGGCATCCCTAGGAAAGTGGACAGGGATGCACTGATTTTTTTCTAAGGGTTTACCTGTAGAGGTCTTCCGCTGATATCGTCAGGAAGGATAGAAACATGAGATTGGCGCATAAAAAAAGCCTTGCTGGGGAGCAAGGCTTTTCGGTCTGAGGTCTATATTTTACAGCTGTCTTAGCTAAAGTCAGCTAATGATTTCTCAATGATAGCGAGGCTTTCTTGTATTTGTGTTTCGGTAATGACCAAAGGAGGAGCCAAACGAATCTTATTGCCATGCGTCGGTTTGGCTAATAGTCCATTATCTCTAAAACGCAAGCAAATTTCCCAGGCCAGGCTTGAATCTTCTTCAGAATCAATCACGATGGCATTCAGTAGCCCCTTTCCTCTAACCAATTGGATCAAGGGATTGCGGTCGGCTATTTCACAAAGTCCTTGTCTGAATTGCTCTCCCAGTCGGTCGGCTGAATTGGCTAAATCTTCATCTAGAATCACCTGCAAAGCGGCTTTTGCCACCGCACAAGCCAGTGGATTACCACCAAAAGTAGAACCATGCTCTCCTGGCTTGATCGTCAGCATGATTTCATCATCAGCTAGGACGGCAGATACCGGCAGTACCCCTCCGGATAAGGCCTTACCCAAAATGAGGATATCTGCACGAATCCCCAGGTGGTCGATGGCTAACATTTTTCCTGTTCTGGCAATACCGGTTTGAATTTCATCTGCTACAAATAATACATTGTGCTTTTTGCACAAGGCTTGTGCACCTTTTAGGTAATCATCATCAGGAACCACGACCCCTGCTTCCCCTTGGATAGGTTCGAAGATAAATCCAGCTATATTGGGATCTGCCTCCAAGGCGGCTTCCAAAGAATGGAGGTCGTTGTAGGTAACCATGCCGATCCCGCTCATATAAGGTCCAAAGCCAGTACGGCTAGAAGGATCAGTACTAGCAGAAATAACGGATAGTGTTCTCCCGTGAAAGTTACCGGTAGCAAATAAAATTTTGGCTTGATTCTCCGCTACTCCTTTTACTTGATAAGCCCATTTACGACAAAGCTTCATCGCGGTCTCGACGGCTTCTACACCTGAATTCATGGGTAGGGCTTTGTCAAAACCGAAGAGCTCACAAAGAAACTGTTCGAAATCTCCCAGCTTGTCGCTATGAAATGCACGAGAGGTTAAAGTGAGTTGCGCTGCTTGCTTCTTTAAGGCTGCTATAATGGCTGGATGGCAGTGCCCTTGGTTGACAGCAGAGTAGGCGGAGAGGAAGTCGAAGTATCGCTTACCTTCGACATCCCATACAAAGACCCCTTCCCCTTTTTCGAGTACGACGGGTAGCGGATGATAATTATGCGCCCCATAGCGGCTTTCTTTTTCAATTAAGGCCGCTGTTTTGGTATTAGTTGGGCTGAGGACAATATCCTGAGACATACAAGTGGTGGTTTTTAAAAAAAAAAAATGCTTGTGTAAGAATAAAACGGTTGGTATAGGCTGAGGGTTCTGCGAACAAAGAAAAAATTATTGTTTTGCTTTTCAAAGCAAAAAAGTATTTATTGACTTTTATTTTTTATTTCAAAGTCATATTTTACTTTTTTATTTCAAATAAGTAAAATTTAACTCATTTCATAGCAGATTATGGATAGATATGATACAAAAATCCTAAGACGGCTAGAAGAGGATGGCCGAGTGGCTTTTTCGACCATCGCAGCTGAACTAGGAATTTCCAATACCATGGTGCACCAAAGGGTTAACAAAATGACTAGCCTAGGCATTCTTAAGGGTATCAAACCGGTCTTGGATGAAAAAAGGATGGGCTTTGATTGGGCGGCCTTTACCGGACTCACTTTAGAGAAGGACTATGATACGCAACGAATTATTACAGCCTTGAAAACCATTCCGGAAATTACCGAGTGCTACTTTATTACCGGCTCATACACTTTGTACTTGCGGATCATCGCAAAAAGTAATGAACATATGCGTAGTATACTCTATGATAAAATTGACAATATTCCTGGCGTTGCCAAAACGAATTCAATCATCGAACTCGGTTGTGCTTTCAAACGCAATGTCGTGCTAGAATAGAGATTTTATCGATCATACTACTGGACCTTTTACGCCAACTGGGTTTAAAAGTTTAGGGTTAAAGGTTTATGCCAAGGAATTGGACTCATAAATCTTCAACTTTCATCTGATAAACCGTATTTATCCAGTAGTGTGTCTATCGATGCCGTTTGGAATTTAACTGCCTGTTAATTAGTGGCATACCTTACTTTCTAATCTGTCGGATCAAGCCTTCCTGTACCACTGAGGCAATCAACTTCCCATCTCTGGTAAAGATATTCCCTCTAGTAAAGCCTCGGCTATTGGATGCACTAGGGCTGTCCAAGGCATAGAGTAACCATTCATCAGCTCGAAAATCATGATGGAACCACATCGCATGATCAAGGCTGGCAAAAAAGAGTTCTGAACGATTTACCTCTTCCAAGTGAGGTAAGCTAGCTGTCATTAAGAGGTTGTAGTCTGAAGCATAAGCGAGAACCTCTTGATGCACTCTTTTTGAATCGGGTAAAGTCCCTTTGGCTTTAAACCAAACATGACGAAAGGGTCTACTTTTTCTCGGATTAATAATATCTAACTTCTCGACTGGTCGAAACTCAATAGGGCGTTCGTGGAAATAACGGCGGTGCAGTTCTGGATTCGTTTTTTTGAGTGGGGCTATCAAATCCGCATCAGAAAGCAAGGTCTCAGGAGGCGGTACATTCGGCATGGCGACTTGGTGCTCGAGACCTTCTTGTTCCAGTTGAAAGGAAGCAGCCGCATTGAAGATCGCCCTACCCTTCTGAATAGCTACCACTCGCCTGGTCGTAAAGCTTCCACCATCTCTGATGCGATCTACATCATAGACAATCGGCTGATTAATATCCCCGGCAAGGATAAAGTAAGCATGCAAGGAATGAACAAATCGATCCTCCGGTACCGTATTATAGGCAGCATGCAGGGCCTGCGCTAATACCTGTCCACCGAATACCCTTTTCCACGGGGCCTGGTAATTCTGGCCACGAAATATATTTTCCTCGATGCTTTCTAAGGTAAGTAGATCAATTAATTCCTCAATGCTTTGCATGGCTTGATTTTGTGCACAAAGAAATCAAATCTAGCCTAGATTGAGAAATGTATGGCGACAAACTCGAAAACAAACTTGATCAGGCCCCGTATTTCATCTACTGGTGATTTATATCATGCTTCCTGGCTATAATTAGGAGATAGAGATGAAGAAAAGTCAGTTCCTGCTAGTGCGATAAGGCGTAATTTTGAAGAAAGAGCAAGTTTTAGTGCGCATTTCAAAACGAATTTATGATCATCATTGTAATGGGATTACCCGCCACCGGAAAAACGAGTTTCGCAGAATCATTAGCAGAAGTTCTGGCGTTCCCACATTTCAACACCGATAAAAGCCGGATTGCCTTGGACAAATTGGGGCAATACGATGAAGCTACTAAACAGTCGATCTATCAGCATTTAATGGCCAAAGTCGAGGAAGAACTCAAACGTAACTCATCGGTCATTGTGGATGCCACATTTTACACTGCCGAAGTACGTCGCCCCTATCTTACCTTAGCCGAAAAATACAAGTGCCCTATTGTGTTTATTGAACTCAAGGCAGATCCAGCGCAAATTGCTCAAAGAATGCAACAAGAACGAAAGTACAGTGAGGCGGATTTTGAGGTCTACGAAAAGATAAAGGCTATCTACGAACCGCTTTTAGTGGATCACTGCACCTTATGGTCAGACCAGATGAGTATAGCCGAAATGATCGACGTAGCGACCGAATATATTTCACAATAAAATCATGCATTTTGACGAATAAAGAAATAAATAGCTTGCTGGCCACTTTGCGAAAGCTGGCAGAAAAGGAATGGGATTGGCAATTGGTGGAGACGCATATCTCTTGGGTAATCCTTAGTCCAGACTGGGTGTATAAAATCAAGAAGCCGGTGCAATTCTCCTTCTTGGATTTTTCCAGCTTGGAGCAGCGTCATTTCTATTGTGAGCGAGAATTGGTTTTGAACAATCGCTTAACCCAGGAAATCTATCTAGACATTGTCCCTATTCGCCAGAACGCCAATCAGCAGCTTTACTTTGGTGGGCAAGAAGGAGAGATATTGGATTATGCCGTAAAAATGAAGCGACTGGATAGCAGCAGGCAGATGGATAACTTATTGAAAGACAATCGGGTTTTCTCACTGCACCTGGATCAACTAGCCCAACAGCTATCTCGTTTTCACCAAACAGCGGAAAGAAGTACCCACTTTCCAAGTCTGCAGGAACTTCAATCAGATTTTATAGATACCGCCAGCATCGTCACTTGTATCAAACAAGTATTCAGCGCCAAAATGGCGGAGCATCTAGAAGAAGGCTTGACTTTTGCTACCCAGTTTTTGGAAAAATACTATTGGCGATTGGAAGAAAGGTATCAGCAAGGGTGGGTGGTAGATGGTCATGGAGATTTGCATACCGGCAACATATTCTTGCTGAAGGAACCCGTCGTATTTGATTGCATAGAATTCAATGATCACTTTCGTCAATTGGATGTTTTGGATGAGTTAGCTTTCCTCTGTATGGATCTTGATGCCTACCGGAGAAACGATCTTTCTCAATATTTTCTGCAACGCTATACCCTGCTTTACCCCATCATCACTAAAACGGTAGATCATCTACTCTTTCTTTATTTCAAATGGTATCGAGCTAATATTCGATTGAAAGTTGGTGGGCTAAAGATGATGTCTCTCCGCCCAGATGCACCCAATTATATAGCCGAAAAAAACACACTCAATACTTACTTACGGTTATTTCTCTATTACTTTGATCTATTGAAATCCTTGGGTGCATAAGCCCCTTTTTAAGCGGAATATTACTTTGCGGAAGGTCAAAACAAGATTCTCTCCTACTCTTTCTATTAATCTGTGACATTAGTACTAACTTTAGTTCAAATATCGTCAGGTAACATGTACCCAACGTATCACAGAATCTATAATCTCCCCCCTAATATGCGTGGAACTATATATGCAATCCATCTGCTCTTACTTTGTTGCTTTCTATCCTATTGCGGTCAACCCGCTCAAGAAACGCAAGCGGAACAAGCCCCACCCAATATCCTCATTATTTTAGCAGACGACATGGGATATGGTGATTTGCAGTGCTACAATAACAATTCAAAAATCAACACCCAACATATTGATCAACTCGCCAAGGAAGGCATGCGTTTTACGGATGCACATGCTCCAGCTGCGGTCTGTGTGCCATCCCGATACAGCTTATTAACCGGACACTATCCATTTTTAAATAAGAGAAAATATACAGATGGAATCATTGAACCCGGGCGAGTAACCATCGCTTCTCTGCTGAAAAAAGCGGGCTACCGAACCGGCATGGTGGGTAAATGGCACCAAGGGATAGTGGGCGAAAAGGCCCCCGCATCCGATACTGACTTGGTGGGTGGACCGCTAGATCATGGCTTCGATGACTTCTTTGGAATGCCTGCCTCTTTGGACATCCCGCCGTACTATTACATCAGAAATAAACGGCCATTGACTCCCCCAACCATCGATATCGCGGCCATGGAAGGAACAGCTCCAGCTCCTGGAAAGCGCAAGATTCAAGGGCCCTTCTACAGAGCGGGGAAGGTAGCTCCGGATTTCAAACACGAAGAGGTTTTAGATAGATTTGGGGAAGAAGCGGTGAATTATATCGAAGCCAAAGCCCCCCAGGAACAACCATTTTTCCTATATGTTGCTTTGCCCGCACCCCATACGCCATGGTTGCCTGGAAAAGCCTTTGCCGGTAAATCCCAGGCAGGAGATTATGGCGACTTTGTGCTGCAAGTGGATCACTGGGTCGGACAGTTAACCCAAAAACTAGCAGACCTAAATATCGCCGATAATACCTTGATTTTCTTCAGCAGTGACAATGGCCCCGTATGGTACCCAGAGAATGTTGCCCAGTATCAGCACCATTCCGTTGGGCCATTGTCGGGAATGAAAGGGGATGCTTTGGAAGGGGGGCATCGCTTACCTTTCATTGCTAAATGGCCAGGCCATATTAAGCCGGGGGGCGTCAATTCCAATTTGATCTGTTTTACGGATTTATTGGCCACTTTTGCCGATTTAACTAATACCCCCTTAGCAGAGAATCAAGTCCATAACAGCCAAAGTATTTTGCCGCTCTTAATAAATGAAGCATCTTCTGCTACTCGAAGTACCTTAGTTATGCAGTCTTCTGGCAGCAAATTTGCTATTAGAAAGGGCGATTGGAAATTGATCTTGGCCAAAGGAAGTGGGGGTTTTACCGATGGTTATGATCCTAGTTTTGCCGAAGGAAATAAATCAGAGGGCCACTTGTATAATCTGACAACCGATATCGGAGAGAAAGTCAATTTATTTGAGGAAAACCCAGAAAAGGTAGCGGAATTACGCAGTGAATTGGAAACGCTATTGTTAGATTCAAGTCAGTAATTTTCTCGATCTTGCGATACCTTTGGATAACAAAAGAACTTAAAAAGGCCCAGCTAAATAGGCTATTTAACTGGGCCAAGAAAAAGATGAATATTTCTTCAGTGGGGACAAAATTCATTTTGATCCTCCACTTAATCTTGTGCTAAGCGACAGATCCTTCTATTAAACCATTGATAATATCGTGTGTACTAACGATACCTGCCAATGCGCCATTTCTCATCACCGGTAAAGCACGAAAAAGGTTCTGTTGGAAAACTTCTAATACCGCTCTAATACTATCATCCACATCAACCGTTACAATTTCCTGCTGCATGATCTCTCCTACCTTATAGTTCTTGAGTCTCAAGTCATTCAAATACGGCTCTTGACTATCTTTATCAAGGTAGCGTAAGAAGTGAAGTAAATCAGAAGTACTTAAAATACCTACCAATTCTTCATTTTCTAATACAGGTAAATGGTGAATCAGGTTAACATCAAAGTTTTCCTTAGCCAATTTCACCGGGTCTTCTGGTCCAATGGTGATTAACTGACTAGTCATTATCGTAGATACGGGAGCTGTGAGATCCATTCTTCTTTATTTATAAGCTGCTAAAAAATAGGAGCATGATAGTGATGAATAATATTATTTCCAAGTCTTGGTGGACATCTCAATTAATTATGTGAATGTAATTTTCCTTTTTTCTTCACCAACTGCTTTCTCAGCTTCTCTACCGTATTGGCGAGTGCTTTTTCAAGTTCTTCAGCAGTATCTTGTGCGAAAACTTTGGAATAGGTCGTCTTAAGTCGGATTTCAACGTTCTTATCTCGGACATTCTCTCCCTGCCCATTTTTCAAAAACACTTCTGCCCGTTGGATATGATTTTCATAGGTCGTTAACTTTTGAACTTTCTGTTCAATGAGGTCCTTCATGTAAGGATTAACTTCCCAAGGTGCATGAATCAATATTTGCATAGCTGTGTGATTGTATTTATTAGGAATTGTAGTTTTCTGATTACTTACACTCCAAAAATACAAGCTATGGTGTCCTGTTGAGGTGCCGATTGTCAGCGGGCAGGTTGATTTTAATCAGTGATTAACTGGGGGAGCATGGCCAGATGGCCGAAGGAAGTGGCCATTTTTGATTGTTGATTAGGTATGACATAATTCTTATTAGAAATAGCTAAGCTCGCCAACGCGGCGCGATACAATAGAGCGAGTGCATCCCCTGCACAAATAATAATTTCCGTAGTTGAGGAAAGTTGCTGCAGGCTGCTCATTTCATAACCAATATGCATGCCGCTGAGAAAGCAGTAATTTTGTGTTGGACTGAAGTTCTTCAACAAGGTATTAGTCCTGGCTTGAAACAAGGATTCCAAATAGTTCCCGTCTTTGAGTAAGCTTACACCCTGCTTAAAATAATCGATACTCTCTTTATCATCTATAGATCGACTTTGTACGGAATGAGAGAGAACACTTCGTTGACTGGTCAGTTGGAAAAGCTCTCCTGTCATAAAAGTGGAAAAATCTACAACCTTACTATTTTGAATACGGATGTGCTTTGAATGTGTACCGGGAAGAATCAAAATAGCGTCTACTGAGGAGATACTATGCTGCAGACCGATCACTTGGGTTTCTTCACCCCGCATGACATCATTCGAACTCTGCAAGCCAGAAAAAAGGTAAATAGTATGATTAAAAGTCGAACTGGCTTCTATTTTGTGATGGACGATATCTTCACCTGTCACCCTAAAAGGAAGTTGAGCGTAAGGCAATTCAAACAGTCCGATGGAAGAGGAGGCCATTCCTGAGATGAGTAGGGGCAAGCCTTGGAGGTCTTCTGCGGTCTGTTGAGCTAGTAGCGCTATCTGTTCTTGTAGAAAGGATAAAAAATAAGCAGTAGCACCTACTCCTTTTTCATTGATTTGGTGGCGCAAAACGCCAACCCCAGCGGGGCTGCTTACTTGCCCAAGACACGCCAATGTTGTGCTCTCCAATAGATACAATCTAAAGTTACTGGTACCCCAATCACAGCTTAAAACTTTCATGGCTTAAATGTAGGGAATTTGGCAGCAAAATCTAGCTTATACTATCCATTAATGCACGAGGCAACCATAATATAACATCTGGTAATAGAATGATCAACAAAAGGACAATGAGCATTGGAATTAAAATTATAAATACATCCCGCAATACATCTACTACCTTTATCTCACCTAAGGCACAGGTGATCAGCAGACATAATCCATAGGGCGGCGTGACTAGTCCGAAGGCCAAAGAAACCACGCCAATAATCGCGAAATGGATAGGATGATAGGCCGCAGCTTCTGCGACAGGCCATAATACAGTTCCCAGTATAATGATGGCTGGAATCGCATCGATAAACATCCCAATCACCAGAAAGCAGAAGGCAACTACCAACCCCGTACCAATAAAGCCGAGTGACAAGCCTCCCAATTGGCTCACTAGTATTTCTGGAACCATAAAAAAGGCCAAAAGAAAGGCAAAAGCTGAAGCCGTTCCTACTGCAAATAAAGCGATAGCTGAAAAACGGGCAGATTCATAAAAGACCTTTACGATGCCTTGCCGATCCAAACGCTTATAAAATAAGGCCCCTAAAATCAAGCTATAGAGTACCGCAATTAAGGAAGCTTCTGTTGGAGTGAAAAAGCCTCCACTGATGCCTCCAACAATGATAACCGGCGTCATTAAGGCCAGAAAAGCATCCTTTAAGGTACTCATGAATTCACTAACACTGGCCAATGGATACTTAGTATAGCCTCTTCGTTTGGCATAGATGTAAACGGCCACCATCATCGATAATCCAATGGCAAGCCCTGGTAAGACTCCTGCTAAGAAAAGTCCTCCAATCGATACGGACATTACACCCCCCCAAATAATCATCAAAACACTAGGCGGAATAATTACCCCCATCACTGAGGAGCAAGCGGTAATGGCGACGGATACGGAGGTGTCATATCCTTCTTTCTTCATCGCCGGAATCATGATGGCTCCTATTCCGGCAGAATCGGCGGTGGAAGAACCAGAAATACCAGCAAAAAGCATACTCACCGTGATATTTACATGGCCTATTCCACCTGGCAAATGTCCCACCAAGGCTCGTGCAAAGCGGATGAGCCGATCCGTAATTCCCGCCGCATTCATCAAATTGGCGGCTAAAAGGAAGAAGGGAACCGCCAAAAGGAGGAAAGAGTTATAGGCTTTAAACATCTCCGTAAAAAGCAAGGTGATACTCAGTCTTTCGTGCAATAGAAAAACAGGTACGGTAGCCAAGCCTAAAGCAAAAGAGACTGGTACCCTCAGCAGCACCAAGACAAAAAAAGAAATCAATAGTATCAGTGCAACTTCAATGGGTCCCATTATTCAATTCGTTTTGTTCGTCAAAGTGGTCGTACACTTGTTCCACTAAAAATAAAAGCCAGCTAAATCCTGCGACTGGCCAAGCTATATAGATCGCGAGCATGGGCAAACCTGAAATCTCAGACTGCTGGGTAGAGCCAAACAAGGCAAATTGCCAACCTCCCAAGAGGAAAACCAAGGAAAGCAGCAGCAATAAGATGAGCATAAAAAGCTTTAGCCCGCGCTCCACGGCAGGCTTGAATTGGGGTAATAAATCTACCTTGAAGTGTGTATTTTCCCTAACCGCCACCGTAGCCCCCAACATGATGACCCAAATAAAAGCAAAGCGGGCAATCTCTTCCGTCCAGATATACCTGGGGACAAAGGGGACAAAGCGAGAAACCACCTGTAGGAAAACAGGAACGACCAGAACCATGAGCATGATCGTAAGGAGCAGCTGTAGAAGCTGGAAATAGGTGTCGATGATTTTCCTCATTTTATGTTATTGATGGCTTCCAAAATATCTGTAGCACCAATCTCTGCTGCATAAGCTCGTTTGACGGGCTCTGCCAACTCTAATATCTTTGCTCTTTCTTTGAATGCATGCGTTTTGATTTTGCCTTCCGCTTCTAGTTGCGCCATCAGCGGGTCATCTATCTCAATTTCATACAAGCGCTCAAATTCCATGGCTTCTTTTCCCGCCCGGCGGATAGCAGTCTGTAGGTCGCTGGGTAATTGCCGAAATCTTTTTCCACTGAAAAACAGCGGGCGAATGATAATAGACACCGTGGCCAAAGATACTTCCTGCGCTACCTCAAACCATTTATATTTTAAAATGGCACTAGCAGAGTTTTCAGCCCCCTCAATCACACCCGTCTGAATCGCATTGTACACCTCTCCCCCACTGATGACAGTAGGTGTAGCCCCGATAGCCTCAAACATTCTCGATTGAATCGGGGAGCCCATCACCCGCATATAGAACCCCTCCAGCTCGGCCATGTCTCGAACCGGACGCCTCCCCACCAAATGCCTTTTCTCTCCCCCACCATATCCTAGAATAACGACATCCGCACGCTCACTTACGGTTTGTTCTACTTCTGTAAAGACATCCGACTCCATCGTTTTCAGATAGTGATCGGTGTCCCGAAAAAGAAAGGGTACGTCCATAATGGTGACCGCCTTGGAAAAGGTAGAAGCATGAGAAGGCGAAGCAATAGCGAAATCCACCACTGCTCCAATATTCATGTAATTGAAGTAATCTTTTTCTTGCCCTAGTTCACTGTTCTTGTGAAGCACAAACTTCAGCTCCTTAGGCCCCTGGTAGTATTGTTCTACGAGTTCAGAAAATTTAACCAAGCCTTTGGTAAAGGAGTGTTCATCGTCAAAAATACAAGCACCATGCAAAGTGATGATATCTGCCTTGGTTTTCTGTGCGGCCGATCCAATGAAAATTAGTGCAATACCGGTAACAACAATCAAGGTAAGGATTGTCTTGAACAGAGTGGACTTGCTGTAGCTCATAGACTTGGCTAAAATTGGTTTTGCTTTTCGTTATCTCCTAAAGATAACTTTTTTATACTTTTGAAGTCTTCATGAATAATGATATTCTATCATCGATGGTTAAACGGTATGCAAAAACAATTTTTCTTACTACTTGTACTGGGCACGTTGATTGGCTTATCCTGTGAGTCGGAGCCACGCATTGTGGTAGACTTTTGTTTGCAACTGGATGAAAAGGGAAACTGTATTGAACCACAAACAACTTTCGCTTATGGGAGCCAAGTTTATGTATCTTGTACCTCCGCTCAAGCTTTTGAAGGGAAAAAGTTGAAGGGCAATATCTATTTTGTGCAGGACGGGGAAAAGGTTTTCTTTAACTACAAAAATTTCGACCTTCAGGAAGGAGATGTAAATGTGAATACCTACATTCCGTTTGATCAATTTGGAGGAAAAGGTGGCTTTTATGTAGAGTTTGTAGATGAAAATAATCAAATACTAGGAGGAAACGAGTTAGAGATTATCGAATGAAATAGATTCCTGCTTTGTGTTTAGACACCTATTTATCGAAGGTTGGCAATTAAACATCTTGCTATATGGCATCGTATTCTTGCTAGCACAGCATGTGGTATATAAGGTCATATTTCGGCCGCTTATTGGTCAGCCGAAGACCTATTATTTTGAAGATGTACAACATTGGCGGCGGAAAGCCTCCTTCCTCGGTGCTGTTATTTTTGCCCCTCTCTTTGAGGAAGTTATGTTCACCTACTTGGCTTATGCCAGTTTTTTGAAGTATGCTGTGGCTGGAAAAGAAGGGATCGTCATACTATTTGTAGCGGGCTTTTTTGCCATTCTTCATTTCCCGGGAGATTTTCGCCAAATGGGCTACCGCTTGACGCCATGGATTGCTTATCGTTTATTTAAGTTTCAACTCGATCGCTTTTTCTTTTCCGTAACGGCCTACTTTGTCTATCAAGAGACCGCTTATTTATGGGTGACTATCGGGCTTCATTATTTTATCAATGCCATTGTATCCTTATATAATTTTGACTTGGAAGACCCGCGTGTGCCAGTAGAAAAGAATGACGGTATACTTTTGCTCATCCGATTGACTAACAGTAGTTTAGTATTAGCCAGTATCTATTTTTTATTCCTTTACTTCCCTTCCTTAGGGGTTTATGTGCTGCCCTTTGGTCTCGCTCTACTAGGCGACTATTTGTATTGGCATCTCAAAACACCCTAGCGTTTTTTCTAGCTTCAACCTCAAAAAATCATTCTCAAACAACTTCCTGTTTTGCGCTACAAGTCTAGCAAATAAACGATACTTTTGCGCCATGACAGCAAGCCCTCAACATAAATTAACAGATGAAATTCTCACTGAGAATGTATGGACCTTGATGCGTAAATTATCCCTACCTGCTATCATAGGGATGTCCATCAATGGAATCAATGCATTTGTAGACGGCTTGTTTGTTGGGCAATTTCTAGGGCAGGAAGCCCTGGCTGCTGTATCGCTAGCCTTTCCCTTGATGATGGTGACCAATGGTATTTCTGCGATGATTGGAGTAGGATCTTCCTCTCTATTAAGTATTGCTATTGGGGCTGGGGATGTTGACACCCAGCGAAAGATTTTCGGCACACTTACGGCCTTATCGCTCATTTGCTCACTCATCTTATCCATTTTGGGCATCGTATTCGCCCCTGAATTGATTGGTTTCATGGGCGGAAAGGGCGAGATATTGAGCTTAGGGGTTACCTATTATCGCATCATGATGATTGGTGCTTTTTTCCGAATTTTCGCAGTGGCGGCCAATATGTTGGTACGTGCCGAAGGGAAAATTAAGGAAGCGATGGTATTTTCTATTATCGCAGCTTTACTCAACATCGTATTGAATCCCATCTTTATCTATTACCTGGATGGCGGAATAGCGGGAGCCGCCTGGGCCACCGTGGTCGCCATGGCTGTATTTACGGTATTGGGTGCCATGTATTATGTGAGAGGAAAAGCGAATTATGAAGTTTCCTTGCGGGTCTATAGTCTTTCGCCAAAGCTGTTGCGGCCTATCTTGAGTGTTGGTGTTTCGGCGATGATGATGCAGATGATGTTCTTTGTACAACAGGTTATCGTGTTCAAGCTTTTGGCGCATTATGGAGATGATTGGGATATTGCCTTCATGGGAAGTTCGTACCGGGTTCTCCTGCTGATTCTATTTCCGAGTTTTGGTTTTGCCCAGGCACTCCAACCGGTGGTCGGCATTAATTATGGCGCAGGACAATACAAACGGGTAAAATCTTCATTTAAAGCCTTCGGGATCAGTGCAACAGCTATCATGACCGCCGCCTGGTTATTTATCATGATTCAACCCCAGGTTTGCCTTTCCTGGATGATGCCCGAAGCTACCTTTACCGCCACCGATCTTTTTGATTTCAGGATGATGATGCTGAGTCTTCCTACCTTTCCGATCTTCTTTATGAGTACTACCCTCTTCCAAGCTATTGGAAATGCCCGGGTAGCGGGCTTTTTGATGATCGCCCGGGAGTTATTACTTTTTGTACCGATCGTCTTTATTTTACCGCTATTTTTTGGGGTAAGTGGCATCTATTATGCTGCTGTTCCGGTCAATATGATCGTGCTGATTGTCATGGCCTTTACTTTGCGCAGTGAGTTTGCGAAGTTGGAGCGGGCTTAGCGTAGACTTTCTTCTGAACTGATAGCGGACAATAATACAAACTACTGTCCGTGCTCAACCGGGTAGCCTAAGTCTGCCCATACTAGGATCCCTTCGTCCATGATAGCCGTTTTCTTGAAACCATACCGCTTCAAGGTATTGATCACTTTTTGCGAGGCAGCATGCGGGCAAGCACAATAGGCCACAATCCAGGTACTATCCTTAGGCATGTGTTGAATGAACTCTTCTGGTTCTTCATAATAGGGAACGGGCACCGCACCAGGAATATGCGTCTGGCGCCAAGCCACTTTGGAGCGAGCATCTAATAATACTATACGCAAACTATCTTGTAAGGCCCGATTTAACTGTTCTGCGGAAACAAAACGCCCCGCACGCAATTCAAAATCGGGTACATTGCTGTCTGGATTGAGGACATACTCTTCGGGAGTTGGCAGGCTAATGGTATCATTTTTCGGCACATTCCAGCCTGAGGCCCTGCTTCTGAGGAAGGCCGTCACCGCGTCTATTTCATTTTGACTCAGACTGTCCTTAAAGGCGGGCATAGGGGTACTGTCTCTGCCTTCTTTGATGGCATAGCGCAAGAAATCATCCGTAGCGGTAGCTAAGAGCATAGGTTTCCCGATGGCCGGAGCGGAAATACCCTCGCCATTTTCTCCGTGGCAGGCCGTGCATTTTTCTCCGTAGATGGCCGCTCCTAGTGCTACATCTCCCGGGACGGGATCTCTTGACAACTCAACAGGATCCTCCACACCACTAGATTCATGCAGCCATTTCAACAACATTTCAATTTCAATGTATGTCAAAGGTCCTCCCTGGTCCTTCAGGTAGCCGGCCATAGCCGTTTCTTCTCTTCCGAACTGGATGGTATACCTGAGAAAGTTGGAGGATTTCGTAGTAGCCATCAGAGAGTGAGAACGCAGGGAGG
>Ga0070728_10003754_pt1 | contig 16417 bp, 13 predicted proteins | sample tdDd471_FD_66723 | JGI IMG/M metagenome (GOLD analysis project Ga0070728, IMG submission 66723) | Marine sediment microbial communities from the Atlantic coast under amendment with organic carbon and nitrate - tdDd47.1 | ecosystem: Environmental > Aquatic > Marine > Coastal > Sediment | place...
TCTGACCATTAATGGGAGTGCTGTACTGGATGAACAAGAAACTGCGCTAACGGATATTAATGGTTGGGTGATGTCGTACTCATCGGAATACATCACACGCGAACAAGATGACACCCTCTTAGCCCGACTTGCCGACATTACGGACGGTGATAACCTTAGCGAAACCCCTACCGAGGTCTTTTTACATAATCTTGGGGATCGTCAAGCAACAACGCCGATTTGGGAAGCATTGGTATTGATTGCGCTATTTATCTTGCCTTTTGATATTGCTGTGCGTCGCCTGATTATCACACGGACAGACATTAATCGCCTACGCGCTTATTTAGCTGGTCGCCGACCAGAACAAGATGAACGCTCTGAGCGTTTAGAAGCTCTGCTTAATGTACGAGAACGGGCGCGTGAATCGACAGGCTACGGTGAGGACAAGCCAATTGATACTGTCGGACAATTGCGTCGTCGGCAATCTTTCTCATTTGATGCTAAGCGAGATGATGACGCACCTAAACCCGTCGGAACACCGCGTAATAGTTACATGCCTCGTCAATCTGACCCTAAAGGGAATACAGACCCAGAGACAAATCTTGGTACAAAACTCCTCAAATCACGTAAAAAACGACGTGGTGAAGCTGACGAGGAATAACCAAAAAACTGTGGTGAATCGAACGCCAGAATGATACACTCGTTGTAATGTCCACCTCACCAAAAGGCTTCTATCATGGCAACTGTATCCTACGATGACGCGGTGTCTTATTATGACAGCACACGCGGGTATCCAGATGGTGTTTCTGAACAGATTCGCGATGCGATTATCCACTATACGCAAGCAACATCTGCAACTCAATTTATCGAATTTGCCATCGGCACAGGCTTGATCGGTATTCCTTTTATCGAAGCAGGATATAGCTATATCGGTGTCGATATTTCGCCGTTGATGATGCGCGAAATATACAAGAAGTTGGGCGATGATTCATCACCACAATTGGTGCAAACCAACCTTACTGCGACATTGCCATTTTCTGATAATTCATTTGATGTGATTAATGCTGTGCGTGTCTTTCATTTATTGGATGATTGGCAGAGTGCCATCCATGAAGCCCGACGTATCTTGCGACAGGGTGGTTACTTATTAATCGGGCATGATATTGTCGGCGAACAAAACACAGTAATAGACCCGATTTCGACTGCTCATGCCAAGTGGGATGACATCTTACACGATTTAGGCATCGCTAAGGGAACAATCCGCCCCGGTTTATGGCGACCTGATAACACCATTGTTGATTATTTAAAAGACAATGATGCACAGGTGGAGGTTGTTGATCTACTGACATTTGATAGCATTCCTGTTTCTGTTCGCATGATGGTTGAGCGACACGCAAAACGCATGTATAGCCGTGATTGGGAACTTCCCGATGATATTCATGCTCAAGGTGTACAAGTGCTCAATACATGGCTTGATAACGAGTGTGAATACGCTGATCAGAAGATCAGCAAACAATTTGTATTCCGTGCGATTGTGGCACGCTGGTATTTATAAACTATCTTATACTTGCATTCGTCATAAATATGAAATCACAGTATGATTGTGGGTATAGTGAATTTGCACGGCAGTAGGAGAGTATTGAATGACAGAGATTGTTGGTAGCCTAGCAATTATTATAGGCGCAGTCTATTTATTGGCAATTATTACAGATAGCTTTTTTATTATCAGCCTTGACCAAATTTCCAGAAAACTGAATCTATCGGATGAAGTTGCAGGTGCATCTTTGATGGCGATGGGGTCATCTGCACCAGAGCTTGCGATTGCGTTGATTGCGTTGTTCTCTGGTGGGGGCGCGCATAGTGATGTTGGTGTTGGTGCGATTGTTGGGTCAGCTGTGTTTAATATCCTTGTGATTACAGGCGTATCGGCAGTGGTTGCAAATGGGCTACGTATTCATATGTTTGCTGTTCGACGCGATACCGCTTATTATCTGCTATCGATTGCGTATTTAGCATTTATCTTTAGTGATGGTCAAGTTGTATTATGGGAAGCGGCTCTCGGATTAATCGCGTATGCTGTTTATGTTTTCATGCTGGCTGTCTGGAAGGCTCCCGAAATACCAGAATCAGAACGTGAGCATAAAGTTACAGAAGCTGAACCCTATCCGCAATCGGATAATCTATTTCGACAAATCGAAGCGGCGATTGTTCGTGTAATTAAGATGATTACAGGCGCACCTAGCGAAAATTATGTCTGGACATTTTTTGTCGCAATTGTATTTATCATCATCCTCAGCTATATCTTAGTCGAATCAACACTCGTCTTTGCCGCAGGTGTTGGAATTCCGCCTGTGATTGTGGCATTGACCTTGCTCGCGGCAGGAACATCTGCGCCTGACCTGATTGCATCTATCGAAGTCGCCAAAGAAGGGCGCGGTGGTATGGCAGTTGCCAACGCCATCGGTTCAGATATTTTTGATGTGTTTATTGGTCTTGGCTTTCCGTGGGTTGTGGCGATTGTCTTCCAAGGGGTTGCATCCATCCATATTGATGTCGGGGATTTATGGGTCTCGATTGGGATTCTGGTGGCAACAACAGTGGTCTTATATGTCTTCTTGCATACCAAACGTGAACTCAGCCGTAATGAGGGGATAATCTTATTGCTGTTATATGTGGCGTTTGTTGTTTATACCGTTGTATCAGGTACGGGTGCACCGCCTGCGGTTTAGATCACATCCCACTGCGATAAAAACCAATCCATATGGGGCATACCACTATTGTGTATGTCCCTTTTCAAGTCTTCAGCAGGAACAACCACGCTCCGAAACGCAATATAGATTTGTCCCCCAATGACTTCTACGAGTGCAAAATAGGCAATGAGTGGATGCTTGCCGTTCAATTTGCGTGAAAGTCCAACACTACCGGGATTCATAATTAGGGTATTGTTGAAGGGACGCAAAAATGGATGGTGCATATGTCCTGTTGCCATAATTTGCTCTGTATAGCCAACCAAATGTTGGGTTAGTTGTACGTCTGATGTGGTTTCGTCAATGACATCATTATACGAATATGGGGAGCCATGAAAACAAAGTAATCGGTGTTCATCCACAAGGTCAAGCGCAATCGTCGGACGAAACTTCCGAATATCCACCTTATCATCATCGGTGAGTTGCTCCGAACACCATTGGTCAATATCATCATAACGTTGTATCACGGGGTCTCGGCTATCATGGCGACGCGGATTTAGAATGCTATCATCCATATTGCCTTTGACAACAGACACCTGATGTTCTCGTAATAATGCCAGAACGGCACGTGGTTGTGCGCCAGAAACCACATCCCCCAAACATACGATACGATCAACTGATTCTAAATTGATCTGTGCCAGCACCTGCGTAAGTGCCGCCAGATTACCTTGTATATCCGAGATAATTGCAACTTTTTTGAACATAGACCTGATTTGTATAATACTAGAAGAAATGATTATTCTTAAAATGTGGAATCGCCAATTATCTTAAAATTGTAACCAATGTCAATACACAATCTTACTAACTTATCGAACATATAAAGTAATTATATGATATTTTGATGAATTTAAATTCTCTTGAAATACTCGATTATTTAACCTTATCCGCGATTTTGGCTTTGAATGCGTCGCGCTGTGTTTGATAGGTGGATGCGTCTAGCGTACCTGCTTCATATTGTTTATCAAGTTCGACAATCTGCTGAATGATGTCCTCTATAGCCACTGTTGAATCCGATGGCGCGTGATTCCCCCTTAAGAGGATGATGCTACCGACCAACGTTAAAATAACGCCGACTAGAACAAGCCCTATAGCCAGTAAATCACGAGGGATAACGGCTTGAGATTGTGTTGCTTGCGATGCTGATGTCATGATGGTATAGGTGATCGCCTGACCAATGTCGGGGTTTTCAGTGACTTCATAAGCGCGGTAGTTGAATCCATTGGATTGATGATTGCCGACGAGGTGTGTTTGTTCACTCTGGAGTGTCAGGAGTGGGTCTTCTATATAGAATTGTACTGCCCCCGTTATCTGATAGTGGATAGGTTGCGTCAATGTTAGGGTATCTGCAAAAGGCAACACATATGCAAATTGGATGATATGGGGCATATCGGGTATGGCAGGATAGGTATCGAACAATAGCGTCCCACTTTGATTTACCCGAAAACGACTGGCATCAGTGGCAGATAGTTGAAGTTGGGCATTGGGTGGAATAGGGATTTCAATAGATGCGACATCAACCGTTTCATCAGATAGTTCACGAATCAACATTTTATCGGCGTTGTTTCGCAAGTTGATAATCTCCATCACATACAGCCCTTGGGCCGTTAGATTGACTTGTGTGATGCGCCCTGTCATTTCGATAACGGATAAGTCGTCAGTGCTTTCGTACAAGGTAACATCGATAACCCTGTCTGTTTGTTTGGGGTCAGCAACGACAACATCACTCACAAATCGCCAACCCTCATGATTCACGGATACGAGATAGGCAAGATCAGCTCGCACTTCGACATCATCAAATTGATATGTGCCATCGTTATCCACAGGATACTCAGTTGTTTGTAGGTTAAATTGATTGTCATATACGGTTAATGTCACGATCAAATCATTGGGCAATGTCGCGCTATCTGTCCCAAGTCGGACACGTCCCGTAATCGTACCCAGTGAGCCTAATACAGTTGTTGCTGAATTTGGTGTAAAAACATCAGGTGTGATCGATTCGGGTAAGGTTCTGGTTGAGGTCGAGAGTAATCGGAGATAGCGGGTTATATCCATCAAATCATCAGTAGGGATTGAGGGGGTTAACTTTAGGTCAGTCTGATGGGTCGTTAGTTTTTCGAGTAGGCGAGTATCGGTATATTCTAATAAACCCAGTAAGGGCGGTGCAGTATCACTACCTGCGCCAATGTCACCGTGACAGGTCGCGCACTGATTGATGTATCCTTGTGAACCGTTGTCAATAGAATCTGAGGTATAGGCGAGTGTATAGGTATAAAGTGCCACCGCCCAACGTTCTTCTACTGTGAGGGCATCTTCCCACGGGGGCATAAGTGCGTATAATCGCCCATTTGTAATCGTCGTAAACCAATTTTGTAATGAATTATTTTGTGGTGTTTTCGGGTCAGTAAAATCAGCTGTCATACTCACCTGACCACTCTGCACCAATGACCCATCACCCGCGCCACGATTCCCGTGACATTGGACACAATTTGCCGCAAATACCTGCGCCCCTTGTCCGATGTCGGCTACTTTCCCGAAAATTGCCTGTGTCTGTGTTGGCACAGGTGGGATAATGTGATCAATTTCTGGCTCACTCGATAACCCACTACAGCCACTTACCATCAGAATCAGGCATATAATCAGCCAAAGTGGATGATCTTTACGCAATAGGCAAACGATCCGCACGCTCTCCGATACCCGGTAGGGGCTTCATCTCATTGTTTATGACATTTAAGATGCCCTTAATCCACACAAAAAAGCCAAAAATATATGCCGCAATGACAAGGGTGAATAAGGTCAGTCCAAATACTGCCATATACGGTAATAACGCAATGAGCCATGCCACAATTACCCACAGGACGAATGTTCCGACTAGGAAGATAATCAGCCCAATCGCTTGTTTGAGATGATAGACAGCAAACTCATCCTTACGTTGAAAGAGATAGACATATAACCACCCCAATACAGGGACAACATACGCGATAATCGCTGAAATACGACTGGATGAACTCATCTTAAGCTCCAATTCCTTTAAGCTCTAGTTCGTCAGCAAAATGACAACTTACCCAATGCCCCTGCTTTGTTTCTGTCAATTCAGGGACTTCGACCTTGCACCGATCTTTTGCATATAAACATCTTGGATGGAAAACACAACCCGATGGCGGATTCGCAGGGCTGGGGACTTCTCCCTCAAGTTGAATACGTTGCATATGAATATCTGGATCTGGCGGTGGGATAGCGGATAGCAACGCTTCTGTATAAGGGTGGAAAGGTTCATTTAAGAGTGTTTCGGTGTCGGTCATCTCTACGATTTTACCGATATACATCACGGCGATTCGATCCGAAATATGTTCAACGACCGATAAATCATGAGCGATAAAAATAAGCGTCAGACCCAAACGACCTTGGAGTTCTTGTAACAAGTTTAAGACCTGCGCTTGTACCGACACATCCAACGCAGATACTGGCTCATCTGCTATGACCAAGCGTGGGTTAAGTGATAGGGCACGTGCCAACCCAATCCGTTGACGCTGACCACCCGAAAATTCATGTGGATAACGGCGCATCAATTTGGGATTTAGACCGACGGATTCCATCAACTCCGCTACCATTTTCTCGGCATCTTTTCCACGCGCAACACCATGTATAGCAAGAGGCTCACCGATGATGTCCTTGACAGTAAACCGCGGATTAAGCGAACTAAACGGATCTTGGAAGATCATTCGGAGTTCTCGGCGGAGTGGTTTCATCTCTTTTTGGTTAAGCCCTGCGAGATTCACCCGTTCCCCATCAGCATTCGTATACCATATTTCCCCGTCTGTGGGATCATACAAGCGTAAGAGGGTACGACCGACAGTTGTTTTACCGCAACCGCTTTCTCCCACCAAACCGAGCACTTCACCATCCCGTAACTTAAAGTTAACACCATCAACGGCACGGACTGCTCCGACTTCCCGCCTTAGGATGCCTTCATAAATCGGGAAATGTAGTTTAAGATTTTTGACTTCTAAAATAATATTCTCATTATTATCGGTTTTATTCATTATCTATATCCATTAATTGGTTGGTATCTGAATAGTCTCTTGTTCCATCATAATATCAGCATCACCCCAGCCTTTTTGTTGCATAAGCTCTTTAAATGCACGGCGGAAGATCAACTTTACATTGACTGTCACCTCTTTATTATCAGGTACTGCAAAACTATAAGTCGTTGTGTCGGTTGCCATTGCTGGGATACGCGTATCTTCAACAATTGTGACAGGTCGCCAGAATGCAACTGTTGGGGATTCCCCCGTCCATTCATCTTGGAGTACCTTAGCAAAAGTCTTTCCCGGTATACCACTATATTCACCGGCATAATCTGGATTCACAGACCCTTCGATCAGATCAAGCACAGTTCCTTCATCATCAACAACTTCAATCACCAACATCATAGAGCGTATCGGCACATCAGTAGGGATATGATGCCCTGTATTGTCATTTGTGATGCTGACTTCTACATCTAGTTGTTCCCCCACACGCTCGGCAATGGTTTCCATCGTCACAGCATTCTGCATAAACTCGACATCTTGTATGCCACGCATTGTATGATTGTGTAGTGGTAGATAATCACGGGTTATGCCACCTTTTTCGGGTGTAACAAACCAGTTCTCCGATGAAATTGGCATATGACATCCCTGACAGGTTGTACCTGTTTCGGGGTCATTGTAGGGGCTTGCTTGCCATTCGGAATATGAGGTGTAAATCTCTGTGCCATCAGCGACGCGTTGCATCCCCACAACACCGCCAAACACGCCATAATGGCAACCCGCACAGAATTCACTGGTGGAAATCAGTGGTAAATAACTATCTTGGCGTGTGACATCAATCAGCGTACCAAAGAAAACTTGTTGACTATCATCTAAGGGACGGTACAAGCGATACGATAAAATACCCGGCATATCGGGATAGGGGACATTCGTCTCTCGATCAATGTAAACTTCACCGATTTTATGGCAGAATTCACACGAAATGCCTTCCACAGCGCTCGGAGACATTGGATAAGAATTAACATCAATCACACCATTGGATCGCTCGGTAGTGAGGTCTGTATGGCAACCTGACCATGCACAATTCTGCTTGTTGGGTGCTTTGGATGCAGCAGGAGTATGGCAGGTTGCGCAATTGCCAGCCCGATTATAATTATCTAATCGGAAGCCTGCTCCATAGTAAGGTTCATCAGGATTAGGTGGACGCGGGATACCTTCCGCATCAAATTCTACAATTTGACCGGGATCGCCCTGTGCGTTTGTACCAGTATATACCGACATAAATCGTACATTTTTTGCCGCTTGTGAATGGGCATCTGCTTGCCATTCTGGATATTCCCGATGACACATACCACACGCCGCTGACCCTTTGACACCGTCTTCAACATACCAATCGTATTCATTGTTATCGCGGGTGGGTAGGGCATTTAAGAAGATGGTGATGTCATCGCCACCTTTCCAATCATCTGCACTAGGGTCTAACTCTTGCCAGCCAACATAGTGCCCCTCCGACCATGCCGAAACAACGATTGGCGTTGCGCCTTCGATTCCGGTCAGACTGAACGAACCATCATCGGCTGTTTTTGTTGTGTTTTCGGTTGCTTGGATTTGCACAATCGCATCAGCAACAATGCCATCTTCATTCTTTACAATACCAGAAATGGTAGATGGCAAAGGGATTAAGTTGACAACTTCCGTAGGCGGGACAGTCTCGGCTACAAGTGTTGCTTTGGGAACTGTATCTTGGCTAGAGACCATGATAGCCAGCCCACCCATAACAAGCATGACACCCATAACCGTCAACAGCATCGCTAATGGTTTTGTCTTCTTCATCAACAACCCTTAAATAAATCTATTTACTAGCGTAAGGATCGGCGGCATCACGCAAGCCATCACCTAAGAAATTGAAACCTAAAACTGCACAAACAATGAAAATAACAGGTGCCAAAATCCATGAATTTTGTCCTAGTGTTTGTATATCTTGTGTGTTCCGTAGCATCAAACCCCAACTGATAAGCGGTTCGGTGATACCGATTCCCAAAAAGCTGAGGAAGGATTCTGCTAGAATAACACCGGGAACAGTCAATGTTAGAACAACAATGATGTGACTGAGCATATTCGGATAAAGATGATAGAAGATAATCCGTGCATCGGATGCGCCCATTTCCTTTGCCGCGAGGATAAAATCAGTTTCGCGCAATGCCAGCACCCCCCCGCGAACTTCACGCGCAAGGGTTGTCCACGATAACATCGCAAACAGGAACGACATGATAACGAATATCGTAAAGGAATCGGCAGTTTTTGGCACGAGGGCGGCTAATGCCATCCAGAGTGGTAATGACGGGAATGCCGCAACAAATTCTGTAAACCGTTGCAGTGCATTATCGACCCAGCCACCATAATACCCTGATACAACACCCAAAACAGATCCCACAACCACACTGATGATCGTACCAAAGAGGCTCATACTTAAGGAGATGCGCCCTGCTTCACAAATTTTCCCAAACAGATCACGCCCTTGTTTATCTGTCCCTAATAAAAAGATGGTTGCTCCTTCTTCTACGCCATAGAGATGTAGATTCATCGGAATAAGCCCAAGTAATTTATATTCTGATCCTTGGACAAAGAAATGTATGTCAAAGGCTTCGCTAGTGTCCTCTACCCACATCACTTCAAAGGTAGCAGGGTTTAGCTCATAGGTTAAATTATAGACAAATGGACCAATGTGGAAATTTCCATTGGCATCGGTGCCAAAATGCACTTGTTGGGGTGGTGTGAACGCATAGTCAAGGTTATTCTGATTGGGTAGGATAGAAACTGGGCTAAAGAAATCAGCAAAAATAGCCAACAACGATAGCACAATTACCAGTCCCGCACCCACAATCGATACTTTACTCCGCCGAAACCGTCGCCAGACGAGTTGAAAATAACTTTCATTTCCGTGATCTTCAACAAGATCATCAGAATTTGGCTGGCTTTCCCAAACATAATCTGATTCTTGATAAGTCATGAATGTTTCACTCTCTATGCTAGCTATAGCGGATACGTGGATCCAGAACGGATAAGAAAATGTCAGCCAATAGGTTGCCGAATACGATTAATACACCGTACATCAAGAGTAGCGACCCAGAAATATAAATATCTTGGTTGACCAATGAGTCATAAAATAGCGGTCCCATCGTCGGTAGACCCAAAATAATCGCGACTTCTAACTCACCTTGCATCATATAAGGTAACACTGTACCTTGATAAGCAACGATGGTGTGTAAAGCATTGGGTACGGCATGTCTGAGGATAACGACTTGTTCGCGCAAGCCTTTTGCCCGAGCCGTCTGTACATATTGTGCGCCCAGTACATCGAGCAAGTTACCGCGCATCACACGCATATTACGTGCGACCCCGCCTAAGCCTGCAATCACAAGGACAGGCCAGATGTGTCGGAACATATCAAGAACTTTATCTATGCTCCAAGGCGCAAACACATATTCAGGCGAGTAAAACGACGATATACTCGGCTGTTTGAGCTCAATCACCAGCACATAAAGCACAATGATCGCAATCGAAAACCTCGGTACAGACGTAAAAATAAATGCAATAATAGAGAATAGATTATCCCAAAAACCATACTTCCTCGGCGCGACAAATATCCCTAATCCCACCCCCACAACCGTGGATATGGCATGAGCGAGCACCGCAATCAAGAGTGTTTTAGGCAATCGTTCCGCAATCAATTCACCTACGTCTTTACGGTAGGCAAACGAATAACCAAATTTACCTTCGGTGACCATTCCTTTTATCCAAACAACGAATTGTTCTCCGATGGGTTTATCCAGACCGTATTGCTCGCGCACTAGTTGCGCCGATCTTTCGGCTTCTTCAGCCGGTGTACCGCGATCTAGCAAAAATTGTTTATAACGGCTAGCAAAGTCACCCGGAGGTAACTTGATAACAACAAATGATACAACACCAATTCCTATTAATAAAAAGAAGGCAATTATCAGTCGGCGCACAATATAATTAAGCATGCCACCTCCGGCAGACGACTAGTTTTGAATCTGATGAAAACATCGACACAATCATGTCAAGGCTCTCGCTTTTACGACACAATCTATTTATTTAATTTGAAATATTTGGTAGGACAGTTGAAGGATTGCTCCCCCAACCGTCCTGATATTACAAGTATTTCTTAGTTGCTATACACTGGAATCGTGTTTGGACGATTTTGCGGCAATTGTTCTTCTTCAGGTGTCCACAAGGTATCGAGTAAAACTGCATCTTCTACCCATGTGTACATGAAGACTGGTGTACCGTCAGCGATGTTCTTGACACGTTTAGCAGTACCCAAACCATAACGGCTGGTGAAGATACCGATGTTATAAACGTTTTCGGTGAAGATATGATTGTAGTCGAACATTAAAGCTTTACGTTCTTCTGCATCATAGTTGGAAGCATATTCGTTAACAACGTCAATGAGATCTTGTTCGAAAGGCATCAATGTACGTTCTTGACCAGCACCCACGCGATGATAAGCGAAGTTATCAGTGATTGGTGCTAGACCTGTAACATTAACGAATGGTAAAGCAAATTGTTGTGCACCACGTTCAACTCGCATATCCCATGTACCTGCTTCACTGAGTGAAGTGTTGGTCGCACTGTCGGCGATACGCATGTTGATTTGGATACCAACTGCGCCCCATTGGTTGACTAATGCTTCAGCCACACTTTGGGTTTCGCGTGCATCTTGAGAAGCAAGCATTTGAATTACGATAGGTTCGCCAGCTTGTGAGCCTTCTGTCCATTCACGGACGCCGTCACCATCTGTATCTATTAGACCCATATCATCCAACAACGCATTTGCGGAATCAACATCATATGGATAGTAAACAACGGATTCTTTATTGAAGTCAGGTGATCCAGGATAGAGACCGCCAGCCCAACCACGGAGGAATGGACCACGCATGATGGATTGTGCAATACCGTCGCGGTCACTTGCATAGCTTAGTGCTTGGCGGAATCGCAAGTCACGGAATAATTCACGTAGAGCTGTATCACGTTCACTTTCGATACCAAGTTGCAATGAGAAGTTGAAGGTAACCATGAAGCCAAGTGTTTCTGGACCCCATGATACATTGTAGGATGCATCTTCTTCGAGTGCTTGTGTCATTGCTTCAACATATGTACTTGGATTTTCAAGATTCATATGATCACAATCACCAGCGATTGTACAAAGATCACGACCGATACCGCTTGGACCTTTAACATATTGGATTTCATCGAAGTATGGCAATTGATTACCAGCTTCATCGACTTTCCAGTAGTAAGGATTACGACGCATAATCATCAATTCGTCGGTTTTGTATTCGGTGATAACCCATGGGCCCATTGTAACAAGTGGCAAGTCATCTGGAGCAAGTGCATTTGCAAAGTCTACATAGCTTGGTTTTGGATCAGCTGTGCTATATGCTGGATGGTATTGTGCAAGCTGGTGCATAGGCATCGCTTGGAAGTTACCTTCATTCAACAGATACCAGATTTGTAGTGGTTTAGAAACACCGAATGTGAACATAATCGTGTAATCATCGATTTTTTCCAAGGTTGTTTCTATGCCATCGAATGTCCATGCGTCGATATGACGGTTGGTGTTGACGTTATCATCGAGGGTGTAACCTTCCCACATGAACATAACATCATCAGCCGTAAATGGAACACCATCAGACCAGAATGCGCCTTCGACCAAGTGCATGGTCAATTGCATACCGTCTTCGGACCATTCCCAGCTTTTAGCAAGGTTTGGCATTGGTTCAATATCTTGGTTCACACGGTACAATGGACCGGTTTTAACCAAAGCGTTATAACGGGAGGTATAAGATTCAATACCGAACCAACCCATTGTTGTTCCTGCCATATCATTGTAACCAGCGGTTGGACATGCCGAGAAACCACGCCACAGATCACCATAAACGCCGATACCATCTTTCATACCGGATGTCAGCATGATTTGTGGTTCTTTAGGTAGACGTTCTTCTACTGGTGGCAATGTACCATCAGCTACAAAAGCATCTAGTGATGGAGACTGTTGATATTGGGGTAGTGCACCATAAGAAACAATTTCGCTGATATCCTGTTTGTTAGCTTCACCACCACCAACGCCTAAATCTGGTGCGTCTGGGTATGGGATTGGCGGTGCAACTTCTACAGCTTCTTGTGCTGTAACAATCGACAATGCGCCCATAACCGTCATGGCTAGGACAACCATTGCAATTGCATACCATCTTAATTGAAGATTTTTCATTACTAATCCTCCTAGAATATTAAAAGAAATTACTATCTTTTGTGAATCAGTGCCTTAGCGCTCTTTAAGAACGGTCAGCAACTGAAGGCATAATGTAGTGCAGTAATATTTCGAGTTCATTTTGCCTTATACGCATCCCTCCTTCGGCTATGCGGACGACAATATTTCGCCCATCCCAAATGTTGATGTTATTCTTCTTCGTACAACCAACATGCCGCTTGGTGTCCGGGATTAACATCGCGTAAAACTGGCTCTTTCTCATGACAGATCTTCATGACATTGGGGCAACGTGCCGCAAAAGCACAACCCGTAATCTGCTCTGTCGGAAGAGGCACCATACCTTTAATCGGGATAAGTTGTTTTTTACCCTTTTTCCCGATAATGGGTATCGAATTTAGCAACCCCTTTGTATAGGGGTGGAGCGGTTCATGAAACAGGTCTCGTGTATCGGCACGTTCTACAACTTTACCCAGATACATCACAACGACTTCTTGTGCCATGTGGGATACAACACCGAGATTGTGTGTAATCATGATAATGGAGGTATCAAAATCTTCTTGTAACTCATTCATCAAGTCCAAAATTTGGGATTGAACGGTTACATCTAATGCTGTTGTCGGTTCATCAGCAATCAAAATTGAGGGATTGCAAGATAAGGCTAACGCAATCATCACGCGTTGGCGCATCCCACCACTCAATTGATGTGGATATTCATGTAAGCGTTGTTTGGGGGCACTGATTTGTACTTTGGTGAGCATCTCTAAGGCGCGATCCATCGCATCTTTACGGCTTAGTTTTTGATGTACACGGACAGCTTCTGCGATTTGGTCGCCAATGGTATAGAGGGGATTCAACGACATCATGGGTTCTTGAAAAACAATTGCGATTTCGCCACCGCGGATTTCACGCATTTTTGACCCAGTTGGATCAAGTTTTGTAATGTCAATAACTTCGCCAGTTTCTTTGCGGTGTAAGTTAATCTCGCCATCGACGATTTTACCGGGTGGGGATTGTATCAAGCGCATGATAGAACGTGCCATCACACTTTTACCACAGCCACTTTCACCCACTAACCCTAATGTTGTCTTTCGGGGGAGGGTTAGATTGACACCATCAACAGCGCGTAGGGTGGCATTTTCAAGATAAAAATATGTCTTAAGGTTTTTAACTTCAAGAATCGGGTCAGTACTATTAGCTACCATGAAATAGTCTCTCTATTTGTAAAAAATATTATTGACAATTAATGTTGGTTAGCCATAAAAAATGCCAACCATGATATTTAGTATTTCAAAAAAAAATTGCTCTAATTAACCCATTACACTGTATCATAATAAAATATGTAATGGGCTAATGTTAACGATTTACTCAAAAAATTGCTAGGAACTAACCCTTATCAGATGTCTTAGCGGTTTCTTTAGCTTTAGTGTCGCGTGCGATTTCTTCAACAGACCGTGTATGAAGCCGTGCCGCGCCTTCTGTTTCTAATAATTTTACACGGGTACCATTCGCTTCATGATCAGCTAGACGTTGACGGGCGTTTTCGATCTCTTCTGTTGCATAATTCGGTAACCATTGCGCCTGTGCCACCAACATTTCATCTGCCATTTGCCAGATTTCATCAGGATTGCAGACTGCCGCTACCAATGGATCATGTAACATTGCTTGTTTGAGCAACATCACGTCACCATGAACAGCCGCTTCCATGCTCATTTCTTGGACCCGTACACTGGCGGAACATGTCGCGGCAACAGCTAAGGGGAGGTCGCCGACAACTGGCATATTGATGCCATTGTGATCAACATAACCCGGAATCTCGATCACACAGCCATTTGGTAAGTTGGTGATGTGGGATTGATTCGGAATATTGAAGTGACCGCGATAAATCCGTCCTGTTTCCAGACCTTCAATGATAAATGACCCGTGTTCGAGGCTACGGCTTTCTGCCGAGATAACAGGTGGTTCTTCTTCTAGCCAGTTGGGGAAGTCTGTTTCAAACCAGTTGCGTCCTTCGGTACAAACGCGTAGATAACCGCCTGTTTCACCGTGGATCCAGTGGCTCAAATCAATCCACTTCATAATTTCATCGGTGCGTTTACGATACCACGGGACGTATTCGCTAAAATGACCATTGGATTCTGTCGAGTAATATCCAAAGCGACGAATTACATCAATACGGACTTTTTCTTGTTCGCGGTATACAGGGTGATTTTCAAATAATTCAAGCATCTTAGGGATCATATCAATCCCGCGCCATTGAACCTTAACATACCATGTTTGATGGTTAATGCCTGCACAAATAATATCTACATCTTTGAGGGTAACAGTTTCATCGTCACCGATAATGTTTTCACGCTTTGCCCATAATTCGATGCATTCAGCGATTTGCTCATGCCCATGTTGAACACCATGACACAATCCAATCGTGCGGACACCGCCATATTTGTTACATGCCCATGTGTTCATTGCCATTGGGTTAGAGTAATTCAAAAATAGTGCATTTGGCTTGGCGACTTCTCGTATATCTTTACAAATATCGAGCAATGCAGGGATTGTACGTTGGGCGTACATGATGCCACCAGCACATAGCGTATCCCCGACACATTGATCAACACCATATTTGAGAGGAATATCAATATCGGTTTGGAAGGCATCTAATCCACCTTGCCGAATCATGCAAATAACATAATCAGCATCTTTGATGGCTTCGCGACGGTCTAGTGTGGATGTTACGGTTGCAGGTAAGTTATTGGCTTTTATATCACGTTCACATAACTGGTGCACCATGCTGATGTTTTTTTCAGAGATGTCCATTAATGCAAAATGTGTATCAGAAAATTCAGGAACAGTCAGTAGGTCGTACATTAAACGGCGAGTGAATCCAACAGATCCAGCACCTATCATGGCAATTTTGAGGGACAAGTGATTTTACCTCACATTCAAAACTGGTTAATTAACAAATATTATTTCAATTATTGGTGAATTGTGAACGTTCACGCAAACCTATTTTTTACGCGAATAATATCAAAACTTATAATTTATGCTTCATAAATAGTGTAACATTATCTTTGTAAAAAACAAAATTTTCTAACGATTTGTACAAATAATATGATCTTTTGCACAAATTTCATGCTCATTTAAACAAAAAACGTGCAGATTGTCAAGCAAAATTCTTTTTCTCGTGACTGTTTTGATGTATGATATATTTAAAATAACCTGAGTTTTGTTTAACATTGACGATGGCTTTAAGTTGTACTTTTGATTTCATTCAGGCAAGTTTCAATGTTTTTGGGGGTTGGTCTATGGTTATTGGTAACTACAAATACATGTTTTGACCAAAAACGAAGAACCAAAAACAAAAAACATTGCGTTAATTT
>Ga0070728_10003755_pt1 | contig 16414 bp, 21 predicted proteins | sample tdDd471_FD_66723 | JGI IMG/M metagenome (GOLD analysis project Ga0070728, IMG submission 66723) | Marine sediment microbial communities from the Atlantic coast under amendment with organic carbon and nitrate - tdDd47.1 | ecosystem: Environmental > Aquatic > Marine > Coastal > Sediment | place...
TTGGCAAGGCTGGACAAAAGGCTGAGCGCGACAAAATCGCCATCACTATTGGCGGTATCCAAGTCGCCAAGGATGGACAAGTGGTGCCGGGTTACGATGAAGCGCCGGTGGCCCAACACATGAAAGGCCGCAATATCGTCATTGAGGCCGATGTGGGTGTCGGCTCGGGAGCGGCCACTGTCTGGACCTGCGATCTCACCCATCGTTACATCGACATCAATGCCGATTACCGGACCTAAAGCACATGGCGCTTGAAGGACCCGATAGCGGATGCATGAGCATCGACGGTCGGACGCCGGGAAAAAAGCTTCCCGTCGTTTTCGTTTCGGCTGTCTGTATGATCGATATCGATGGGCGGGTGCTGCTGGCCCGGCGACCGGAAGGAAAGTCGATGGCCGGTTTCTGGGAGTTTCCCGGCGGCAAGATTCATGATGGTGAAACGCCTGAAGCCGCCTTGGTCCGGGAGCTTAAGGAAGAGCTTGATATTGATATTACCGAAAGCTGCCTCGCTCCGCTTTCCTTTGCCTCCTATTCCTATGAGGAATTTCATCTGCTAATGCCGCTTTTCGCCTGTCGCGTATGGAAAGGCGAGATCAAACCCATGGAAAATCAGGCGATCAAGTGGGTGCGTCCCGAGCGCATTCTGGATCTGGAATTACCAAAAGCGGACATCCATCTCGCCGCCATGGTTCGAGATTTTCTCCTTTAAGGGGGGGGGGCTATGCCGACAAAAATCAATCCGCTCAAGCTCAATAAACTTCAACTGAAAACCCTGACCCTGTTTCAAGAATTGGCGAAATCGCCAGCGACTTCGACGAAAAACGATGAAACCGGCGAGGTTATGCTCGCTTGGCTGCCCCAGCCGCACGGCAACCATTTTCATGTGGGCGAGGGCGTGGTCATGGCGAAAGATGCTTCCGGGTTCAGCAATGAAGGGGTTTGGAAGGTTCTGGAGCGTAAGGGGTTGGTTAAGTCCCAATATCCTGTGGCGGTGATCGTGACTGCCGAAGGCCTGGAATATCCCACCGGAATGCGCGATAAAATTATTCACCACTCGGATCATTAAGGACTTGAGATCATGCCGCTGAAGCACAAAATTCTTTTAGCCGCGCTGGTGGTGAACACGCTTTTGCTCGGCTTCCTCGTTTATCACAGGTTTACAAATTTTTAGATGAATGATCGGGTCGTCACAGCTGCCGTTATCGTCATCGGCGATGAGGTGCTCTCAGGACGCACTAAAGACGTCAACATTAACTTTCTCGCTAAGGGGCTGACCGACGTCGGGGTGCGTTTAAAAGAAGCGCGGGTGATTGCCGACGATAGCGCGACCATTCAGGCGGTGGTTGGGGCTTGCCGCGAAACCTACGATTACGTCTTTACCACTGGGGGAATCGGCCCTACCCACGATGACATCACCGCTCAGGCCATTGCCGATCTCTTCCAGCTCCCTCTGGTGTTGGACTCGGAAGCGCACCGAAAATTGATCGAGCGCTATGGCGAGGATCATCTGAATGAAGCACGGCTCAAGATGGCCCATGTGCCTAAAGGCGCTCGATTGATCGACAATCCGGTCAGCGCAGCGCCTGGCTTCAGGGTCGAGAACGTTTTTGTCATGGCCGGCGTGCCAATGATCGTTGAGGCCATGTTCGAGAGTTTTAAAGGTGAGCTGGTGGGGGGGGAACCGGTTCTATCGCGAACGGTTTCCAGCTTTGTCATGGAAGGCGATTTAGCCGCCGGTCTGGGTGCGGTGCAGGAGCGCCATCCCAATCTCAGTCTCGGCAGCTACCCTTATTACCGTGGCGGAAAGTTTGGCGTCAGTGTCGTGGTGCGCGGGACACGGTTAAGTGAGGTAGATGGGGCGGTAGAGGCAGTTAATCAGTTGGTGAGGGACTTAGGCGGCGAACCCATCGACGGCGAGAGGGTCTGACCGGCTTGCAGAACTTTGAAAAACATGCTTTCAAGTTCTTGATGACCCATCTGTTTTATGGGTCGGTGGTTGGTTTCATTATCGGCTGGATGATTCTGCGTTTCGATTTTCGGGGTATCGGCACGATGATCGAACGCTCCCCCGAAGGGTAGCTCTGGACCCTTCTCATGTTCTTTGGGTTGTTCGTCACCTTCGGTAGCCTCGGAATGGGCGTCGGTATCATGAGCCTGGGTGAAGAGCGGGATGAATAGTATTAAAAAATACTTATCGTGGTGTGGCAATCAGCCAATGCATGGTTTCTGGGCGGTTTTCGCTGATAGCTAACCAGCGGTCTCCACTATCATAATTTCTTAGAAATTCAATTTGATTGGGGTCTCTTTCAGATTCCTGAATTATCTGAACATTATGTGATGTCTGAAATTTACTTTTCAGGAGGGGGGTGATTTCGGGATCGACAAAATCGTGGCACTCTACGATGAAGTGAGACTCTTTTGCCGCGCTTGTATCCAAACTTCCCAAAAGCGTTTTCTCGTAGCCCTCGCAATCGCAAAGGACTAAAGATTTGGGATAATCAGATAAGATTGACTGTAAATGTTCCGATGAAATAGATGACTGAAAATGAAAAGTCGTGTCCACTTCATTATTTTTTTTGTTTTCTTCGCATAGTTGTAGAGCTTTAGAGTCTAAATCGACTGCGATAACTTCATCAATATTCAGCGCTAATGCGCAGCCTACAGTAAAGTATCCTTCGGCACAGCCAATGTTGATTAGTCTCTGAAATGGAATGTCTTTCAAGGCTATAAAAATGGGAGCTAGTTCAGCTTCATAGGTGCCAAGAATTTTCGGGAGAGTATCCCCTTCGCCCCAAGACTCTTTTTCTTGGAGAAGCATCCCTTTGAATGGGCCCATTTGAACTTTGGGGCCAAGTTCACCGATTGCGCTATGCGTCATAAAACGCCGTTGTTCACGCTCGCACATACCACGAATTTTCTTGAGACGCCGTAAATTATTGGCACTAAACGAGGAAGAAGCTTTACCTTTCAATGCACTTTTTAGGATGTGCTGGGAAAGTCTAAGTGCAAAGTCGGTGTAAATACCCATTGTTCATACCAAAATTTGGGACAAAAAGTGCTTAGACGATTTTGGAGCTAAGAGCTAGCCAATAATCTATTGGCGAGGGGGAGCGGTATTTTCGAAATACCGTATTAAAACAATAATGATGAGCCAAAGCCCCAAAGGCACTAGAAAAATGGTGCTGAACAATGGGGCTTCGCTATTGCCCTCCGTTGCCAGAAGTACGAAGGCAATCCAAAGGGCGGTGAGGATATAGCCTAGCCTGTTCCAGAAACTTCGGTTTTTGAGAAAAACGGTATTCATCTATTCGAGCAGGGCTTCGATTTGTTCCTGGGTGAGCGGGCCGGACAGGGTTGGTTCCTGCTGGTCGCTGGAGCGTCGTGCGTTGAGGGCGCCCATCTGGTCTGACTTTCTGCGCCGGTCCGGCCCGACATAGTCCTTCACTTTGATGAATTCACGGGGGTTTCGCACGACGGCCATGATGCGTTTGAGCAGGGCTTCTTGGGAAACCGGCTTGGCGAGGATTTCATTAATCCCTGTGTCGCGCGCTTTGATGATGGTTTCATATTCGGTGTGCGCCGTGATCAGGATGACGGGTGTAAAGGCGTTAAAATCGTCACTGGTGTTGGAGCGCAAGGCCGCCACCATCTCAAGGCCATCCATTGGCGTCAGGTTGATTTCACTGAGAATGATATCGGCTTTGAATTCAGAAAGGGTTTTCAAGGCTTCGGAGCCATCGTTGGCGTCGGCGAAAAACCGCCCGCCCGCGGCGGTGATGATCGAGCGCATTAGTTGCCGCATGTGGCGGCTTTCATCGACCAGTAAATAGCGAAGACTGCTAAAGTCGAAATCGCTCATGCCGTCAATACCGCTTTCGTCCTCAAGAAGTTCGTGCCTTGGGAGCTTCTTCTTGCCCCACCGTTTCTTTCCGGGCACCATACCACGAAAACGTTGATTTTAAAGACCATTACTATATTGGGAGGTTGGAATGTTTCTATCTGCTTTCAAGGAAATGCTTGACCCTAAGCCGTTGCCGACAGTCGCGCCATCGTCCTCTACCTGATGCCCAACGGTGAGGCCGAGTTCGCAAAGGAAAAAACGAACCGGGAGAAAGGTGGTGCGGGCGGCCGGACTTGAACCGGCAAGGCCGTAAAGCCGACGGATTTTAAGTCCGTTGTGTTTACCAATTTCACCACGCCCGCGGGGCTTAGCGAATGCCGAGCGCGCAGAGCCTATTCGGCTGGTTGCCCAAGTGCAAGCAGAGATGAGCGGCGTCGGACGATTTATCCACAAGTGCTTATTTTCCTTAAGTTAGGAGCGCCGATTCTTTAGGGCCTGGAAACCTGGGAATTCTAGAAACATCCCGGAATTCGATCCGATTGATTGAGAACGTTCCTAGCAATCCTCCTTCGGGTTGGGCGACCCTTGAGTCACAATGAGGTCCGTTCCGTTTCTGGAGGATTCGATGCCGGAAAACGACGCCATCAACTTTATCGAGTTTACTCAGGTCTATGAAGACGGTGCGCGCGTTATCAAGCGCGGTATGGCGGCTTCGCCCATGGTTATTCGCAAGCATGATCTGAGGGAGGAAGAAGTCGTGGCTTTCACCTCCTGGCATGGCGACAATAAGGCGTTGACGGCTTTCCATTTTCATCCCTCGTTTCCGGTTACCGACCGGCGCGATTATATGCGCAAGCACGGAGACGGCGTTGCCCTGCTCGATGAAGTGCGCAATCGCAAGGAAGCGGAGGGAAGTGCTCAACTTGGGTTGCCAATGGGACGATGGGAAGCTTTCAAGCAACAGATTTGGGAGCTGGGTGGTTTGGTGGAGCGTTTCGTCGGGCTCGTCGTCCGTGCCGTACAATCGGCGCAGCCAACCAAGCAAGACCAACCGCTTTCTACTGATGAGACGGCGCCGCAAGCAATGACGCCATTGGCCGATGTTGCGGCGGGCGTTTCGTCGTTGCCCGAAAAACAGCGTCAGGCGCTACCTGAGAGTTTCGCGCGTGCAGGGGCGCTTCCCCATTGGGAGCGCGGCTATGGTGATGGGGCTTTGTCCAAGGAAGAAGTGATCGCTTTGAAACAGGATAAAACTCGCGACCAAAACAGGCATCCCGCCTCGAGAACGATCCACTAAATTTAGAATGATTATACCGATGGACCCTGGAAAAGGGATGACAGAAGCACCAAACTAAGGGCGTTGTGCCGCAGCAAGTAGATAGAGGTGCGCGGAAAATGAAAAACCAAGAAAGTAAGACCCTGCAAGAAAGTAAGACCCTGGTCGAGTTTACCCAAAGCTACCGCGACGGTATCAAGATTACCAAACGCGGTCTCTCCGCAAGCCCGATGATTTGTCAAAAATATGGTCTCAAGCCCGGTAAGGTGGCCGTTTTTACTTCACCCATGGGCGGGCGAAAGGCCATGTCCGTCTTCCATTTTCACCCCAGTTGTTCGCTAAAAAAACGCCGTGATTATATGCGCAAACACCGTAATGGCGCGCGTGAAGTCGCTCGGCAATTAAAGAGTGGGGCGGCGGAGGACCATCCGGGCTTGCAAAAGGCGCAACGGTCGTTGAGCCTTTGGTGGCGTGAGCTTGCCTCGGAAGCCCGAGCCTTGAAAGTTGATTTGGCGGCCAGTTTCGGAATGGCCTCTTCCCCCGCCATTGTCCGGGTTAAATCTTTTTCAGGACATTGACCCGCATGGGTTGGGCGAAGGTGTAGCCTTCGTCGGTTTTGACGCTGAGTCTCTCGAAGGATTGGCGTAGCTTGCTATCGAGCGCATCGAAGGCGGCCTTGCGTTGTGGGTCGGGAGCCGTGATTTTGTCGCGGAATTCTTCGTAGCTAGCCCGGATGACCCGGTGTTCATAGGTGATTTCTTCTACTTCTTTCAGCCCTGCCTCGCTACATCGCTTAATCTGTTCATAAGCATGGGCGCGCACCACGGTTTCGTCGTCCACCGGCAGCATCAACTCGAAGTGGGGACCTGCCGCAACCGGCTCACAAATATAGACAATGCCATTCTCTTTCAGCACTCGCACGGCTTCTTCCAGGGCTTTGAACCGCCCCTCTTTAGGGATGTGGTGAAGGCTGTTGAAAAAGATGGCAATATGAAAATAACCAGCCTCAAAAGGCAGGTCTAAGGCCGAGCCTTGAAGATATTCGGCTCCATTGATGGCGGGGACGGAACGAGCCTTGGTTAGCTGGGTGTCGGAGGGTTCCAGGCCGACGACCCTTGCGCCTTGTTTCGCCATCATGCGCGTCAGGGCGCCATCGCCGCAGCCGATATCGATGACTTTCTTGCCGGTGAGGTCGAGGGTTTCCCGAAGGACTTCGCCATTACGCCGTTGTTCCATTGGTTATGCCTTTTTCAATTTGTCATCCCCCACGCACAAAGGTCTTATCGCATCAACGGGTATGCGGGAAGCTCATATGTAGGGTTGAGGCAAATGCATGGATTGAAAATTGAGAGAAACCCGCCTCTATCTGGTTGCGCCTATTTCAACTACCCGGATTTTTCCTTACATTGCCCTGCATGCATTGGGACTACCGAGGTCGTTTAAATGAATACGCATATCGACTGGGATGAAAAATATAGCGGCAAGGAATATTTGTTCGGCACTGAGCCCAACAAGTTTCTGGCCAGCCAAGTCGGGTTGTTGAAAGAAGGGCAACGTTGTCTTGACGTGGGGGGTGGCGAGGGGCGCAATACGGTCTGGCTGGCCGAGCAGGGCTTGGTGGTTCTTTCTATCGATCAGTCCGATGTCGCCCTAAACAAAGCCCAGGCCTTATCCCAGGAACGTGGGGTGACCATCGGCACCCTGGCGACCGATATTTTCGCCTGGATGTGGCCCAAGGAAGGGTTTGATGTGATTGTTTCGATGCATGTTCATTTCAGCCCGGTCCAGCGGCCGTTGGTGGCTAAGATGATGTATGACGCTCTGGCTCCCGGTGGGTTTATCGTCTTTGAGGCATTTCACCCCGATCAGCTCGCCAATGACACAGGCGGCCCGTCGGACCCCGGCTATCTGGTGAGTGCGGATATCCTGAAAGAGGACTTCACCGCCGCGCAGTTCGACCATCTCAGTGAAGATGAAGTTCAATTGCCCAAACGTCCACACAAGCCGGCCGGTCCAGCGGTTGTCACGCGTGCGGTTATCAGGAAACCTCTATGAGCAAGCCCTTGGAAGGCCTTTTGGTCGTTGCCCTGGAGCAAGCGGTCGCCGCGCCCTATTGTTCAAGCCGTCTGGCCGATGCGGGTGCGCGGGTGATCAAGATTGAGCGGGCTGAAGGGGATTTCGCCCGTAAGTATGACAGCGTGGTGCATGGCGAGAGCGCCTATTTTGTTTGGCTGAACCGCGGAAAGGAATCCCTGGTGCTCGATATCAAGCAAGATGATGATAAAACCTTGCTGGAACGTCTTCTCGCCAAGGCCGATGTGTTTATTCAAAATCTCTCGCCCGGCGCAGCGATGCGGGCCGGGTTCGGTTCCGACGATTTGCGTACGCGGTATCCCCGGCTGATTACCTGCGATATCTCCGGCTATGGTGAAGAAGGCGACTATCGGGATATGCGGGCCTACGATCTTTTGGTTCAGGCTGAAACGGGGCTGGCCTCAATCACCGGAACGCCTGAATCGCCGGGCCGTGTCGGGGTTTCGGTCTGTGATATTGCGGCGGGCATGTCGGCCTATCAATCGGTGCTGGAAGCTCTGCTGGAGCGTGGTGTCACAGGCAAAGGCAAGAGCTTGGCCGTTTCGTTGTTCGACGGCATGGCCGACTGGATGACTGTTCCACTGCTTCATTTCGACTATGGCGGTAAGGCGCCGGAACGGGTTGGGCTGCGCCATCCGTCCATTGCACCCTATGCAGGCTTTGAGACTGGTGATGGCGACACCTTGGTGATCTCTATCCAGAATGAGCGGGAATGGGCCCGGTTGGCCGGAGAGGTTCTCGGTGAGCCTAGCTGGGCGGAGGATGGCCCCTATAAAGATGCCGCCGGGCGGATCGCAAACCGGGAAAGCCTGGAAAAAGCCATCGGCTTGGTTTTCAAAGGCCATTCAACGGCTGAATTACGAGCCAAGCTTATGGCCGCCAAAATCGCCTTCGGGCAGGTCAATGGTGTGGCGGAACTGTCCAATCACTCCGCCTTGAGACGAGTGATGGTGGAAACCGAGACTGGACCCGTCGAAATGCCAGCGCCGCCGGTTGTCGTCAAAGGGGGCATGCCAGAATTAGGTCCGGTTCCTTCCGTGGGGCAACATACGGCGGCTATTCGCAGGGAATTCTGCAGTGATGACTAAACAAGGTCTATTGCCCACGATCAGGATGCATCTTGGCCATAAGGGGGATGGTTACCATTGAATAAGACGGAGGCCATCGTTGTTCTTGGTGCGTCGGTATTATCGGATGGTCAGCCAAGCCGTGCCTTGAAGCGTCGTATTATGACAGGGGTTCGGGCCTTCCATGAGGGGCGGGGGCATAGTCTTATCGTCAGCGGCGGACCGCTTAAGCATTCAATGCCGGAAGCCGTGGTTATGGCCGATATTGCGCGGCAAAACGGTGTTGGTGATGAGTTTCTCCTGGTTGAGCCTCAGGCGCGAAATACATTGGAAAATGCTGCCTTCGCCGCCGATTTGATGAAGGCGGCCGGGTGGAAGACGGCGCTTGTGGTAACTGACGCGTGGCATCTGGAGCGGGCGCTCTGGTGTTTCGGTCACTATCGGATCGAGGCGGAAGGCTATCCGGTGCCGGATGATTTCGACCCGGACCCCTCGTTGCGTCGGTTGGGAAACCGAATGCGTGAAGTGGCGGCGCGGGAAAAATACCGTTGGATATTGACCTTGAAAAAAGTTCTGCAGTTGGGGAACAACCCCGAATAGCCTCTTATATCAGCCGTGGATTTTTAATGCCTAAGGAGCGGGCTAGACCGAGGAAGGCTGGTTCCGGATGGGTGATCATCAGGGTTGGAATCTGTTTCACGTAGTCGCTGAACCGCCCTTTGTCTTCAAATCGCGACCGGAAGCGTTCGGTCTTGAAGGCCGGTCCCATGGCCCTGAGCATCCCCCCTGCGAGGTAAACGCCGCCCTTAGCGCCAAAAGTCAGTGCGAGGTCTGAAGCCGCCGTTCCGAGGAAGTCGGCGAACAGGTCGAGGGCTTCTGTGCAGAGTTTGCAGCCCTCCTGTGTCGCTCGCTGGGCGATGTCTGCGGGTGAAAACTTCTCCGGCGTCTGGCCTTCGATGCTGCAAAGCGCGTGATAGATATTGAAAAGGCCCGCCCCGGAAGCGACCCGTTCGACCGAAACGTGATTGGCATGCTTGCGCATATCCGCCAGTACGGCGTCTTCCCGGTCGTTGCGTGGGGCCATGGTGGTGTGCCCGCCTTCGGCCGCATGGGCGGTCCATGCGCCGTTGGATGGCGTTAAATAGGAAACACCCAGACCGGTTCCCGGTCCTATTGCCGCAATGGGATGGTTGGCCAGCGCCTCACCCCCACCGATGGATTGCGTCTCCCCCGGCTTCAGTTCGGGTATGCCTTTGGCGATGGCGGCAAAATCGTTGAGCAGGATGAACTCGTTGGCGTTCAGGTCTTCTTTGGCCTTTTCGATAGCGACATCCCAGTTGAGATTGGTCATGCGAAGGGTTTGGCCGTCTACCGGACCCGCTAAGCAAAAGGCTGCTTTTTTTGTGCCTTCGACCGCCCCGACCTGCCAGAGGTAATCGAGGGCGGCTTCAATGGGGCTGCTATAGGATGCGCAACGCAGAACCTTGGTGTCGCGGATGGTTCCATCCTGCTCGCACAGGGCGAAACGGGCGTTGGTGCCGCCAATATCGGCGAGAAGGATTTCGTTTCGCAAAAGACTCTGTCCCAGTTGTTGCGTTCGGCAAGAATCAGCCTAGCCCGTTTTAGCAAAATGCCCGGTTAAGCGCTAGAAAAGACGTGATTTTTTAGAGGCATTCCAGGACATTGCCCGTTTTGTCACCGGTAGTCGGCCAGAGATTTCCCCCGGGTTTTGCCCGGTTGAGATCGATTGGGCCGCTGACGCAGGATGTTGGCGACCGGTGCGGCCTGAAGTTGTCGCAGCGCTTCGAAATTGGCGAATTTCTCGGCTGCCGAGGGCTCAGTGTTTTGGGCCAGCTGCTTGCGAGCCTTCATCAGCTTATTGATGCGTTGGGTGAGGCGTGGGTCGACGGCTTGTCCACCCCAGCGCATGAGATCTTGCTTTTCCGCTCTGGCCGTTGAGGTCTCGCGGTTTTCGTCCTGAAGCGAACGCCAGTGATTGGCCACCCGCCCATAGTAGGCCTGTCCGCGCTCCCGATCTCCGGAATGATAGAACCGGGTGGCGCGGACCCAGGATTTATTGTCGTCGTATAGGCGGGTTAAGAATTTAGCGGCGTAGGCAACGTTGGAGAAAGGGTCGAAAGCCTCGTGAAGACTGGAGAACGCTTCGGCGTGATAATAAAGATTGATCTGCATGCAGCCTACGTCGATGTTGCTCACCCCTTCGGCCTGTAATTCTCTAACGGCTTGAATGGCGGCGGCTTTTGTCGGGTAAAACTTGCCTTCTCCACGGGCCGTTACCGTCCAGGGCCAGGCAAACTTTTCCCCGTTTTCTTGGTTCCAGCGACCACTTTCAGTCAGCGATATAGCGCCCAGCAGATGAGGGGGAATGCCGCTGGCGCGTTCGTGATGCAATGTCTGTTGCTGGCAAAAATCTTTTGTGTTTCCAATGAGTTGCATGCTTTCTGCCGGGTGAGAAAATATCATCGCCGAGAGAAAGATTGAGATGGCCCAAAAAGCTGTTCTCATTTGCATCGCTGTTATTCCCGTTTGCGCTTTTACGCTCTTTCATGGGAAACGATGCGAAAGCCGTGCCAGTTTAGGGGCAGGACCCTAGGGGCGCTTTCTAGTTTTCAGGTAGAGATGTTGAGCCGTCACCGAGGGCGCGTTGCATAAAGACGGCGTCGTACCAGCGTCTGAACTTAAATCCAGCGCTTGGAAGACGGCCGATTTCCTTAAAACCATTTTTGCCGTGAAGTGCGAGGGATCCCTGGTTGGCCGCATCGCCAATCACCGCGACCATCTGGCGATAGCCCAGTTCCGTGCAGCGTTGTATGAGCGTTTGGATCAGCGCCGTCCCGATGCCGCCGCGCATTTCGTCCGCCGCCACATAAATGGAGTTTTCGGCCATAAAACGAAAGGCGCTGCGTTGACGGAATTGGGCGGCGTAGGCGAACCCCACAAGCTTGCCGCCGCGCTCGGCCACGAGATAGGGATATCCTTCTTCGATCCGCCGTTGCCAACGGTCGTAAATTTCGTCCGAAGAGGGAGGTATTTCCTCAAAGGTCGCTGCCGTATTGGCGACGTAGTGGCCATAAATTTCGGTGATCGCGGCGATGTCTTCGGGCACTGCGTCACGGATGGTCAGTTTGGGACTGTCGATCTTCGGCAGTTGGGTGAAGTCGAAGGCCGTCAGGCGGGCGATCAGTCCGTCGATCACGCCTTTTAACCCGCTCATGCCGTCGCTGCGGGTGATCTCCGTCTCGTCCATATAGAGAGCGCGGTTAACCTCTATTTGCAGGGCGTGAACGCCGTCTTCCGGGGTGCCGTAGTGCCGGGTCGTGAAGCCGCCTGCGTAAGGGGCGTTGCGCTTGACCACATACCCTTTGCCTATGAGGAAGTTTTCGACCCAATCCATGACCTGTGGCGCAGCCGATTGGCCGTGACAGTCGCCGAGCACGAAATCCACCCGGTCGCTGCCGGGATCGCGGTCCATGGGGCCGCCAATGGAGGGCATGGAGTGGCAATCGATCAGTAGGCAATGGCCGAATCGGGCGCGGGTTTGGTCGATCAGACGGCGCAAGGCTCCGTGGTAAGGGCGATAGAGCCGTTCGATGCGGGTCAGCCCTTCTTGCAGGGTCAGTTTGCGATGATAAATATCCTCACCGTTGGTGACCACCTTGGCGATGGTGCCGAGGCCGGCAGCGATCCTTGGCGAGGTCTGATTGACGAAGCCGGGCAGGGGCGAGGCGAACATTTCCGGGTCGAGTTCGTAGGGCTCCCGGTTGGGGTCCACGTAGGCGCGCGGGAAAGCTGCGGCGATTAAAGGGGCTCCACGCTCGGGCGCGGTTTCGTATAGCTCATCGACAAAAGCATCTTCCGAACGGCGCACCGCGGTTGCGTCCAGCCGAGAGGCCTTTAAAAAATCCGCAGGGTAATCGCTGCCGCTATGGGGCGAGGCGAAAACCAACGGTGTTTTTTGTTCCGTTGGGTGGCGAATTTCATAGGGAGTTTCGGTTAATTCCCCAAGGAAGGCGGCATTGGGTGCCATGTTTAAAAGCGATCCGCGATTTTTTTGTCATTGCATTGGAAAGGCCGGAGCCAGGATGTTCCATACCGCCCCGGACCGGGGCTTTCAACGATTATATGACAAATGTACAAGAGGGGTCTTGCAAACCGTGCAAAATTAGTTATAAAACGCCCTCCCGACGCCGAAACGGCGAAGGGACCTTCTTAAGAAGGGCGTGTAGCTCAGCGGGAGAGCACTACGTTGACATCGTAGGGGTCACAAGTTCAATCCTTGTCACGCCCACCATCGGAACCCCTAGGGAAACCTGGGGGTTTCGTCTTTTGGGGGATGGGGCTGCCAAGACAAAAATAATGATGGGGCACCCATAGGGCACCTTGCGGAAGTGTTTGAAGCGTTTAAAAATGCCAACGTCATCGTCTTGGGTTGCTGTGCTTTTTCAAGAATGAGCTGTTTTCATAAGCTGGAGCGCGGCCCTAATAAGGCTGGCAAATTCCGGGGACGTTGCCGCAATCCTCTCCACTTGTCGACCCAAGTCTTGCTCAATTGGGTTGTCAACGCCAGGTGACCTCGTATGGATAAAAGAGGCCAGCAAGCGCTTTGCTTTTGGTCCTGGCTGCTGTTCGCCTCGCAGAATCTTAGATAGATGGCCCTGGCTAACCTCAACCAGCCTCCCCACATCATCTTGGGTCAGGTTGTCACGCTCAATGATCTCCAAAACTTGCTCAACAAGCGGAGAAAGATTTGAGGTTTCTTTTTGCATAAAATGCATAAAAATGCATAATTGCAAAAAATGCAAGGAGGAAGCATGCAAACTGTTCGTGTGCTTGATGGCGATGAAATCCGAAGGATTGAACTCCCGCCCCAAGATGAAGACATCTTGCCAGGGATTCGCTGGGGATGCCTCGAGCAGGTTGGCACCCCGGCTTTTTGGGCGGCTATGGCGCTGAATTCGCCAAATGCAGCCCACGGATTTATTGTTACAAGTGGGACGTTGGCTGAAGAGGTTGGCTTTTGTCTGCTCGGTGGGTATGGCGTCACAGCTGAGATGGCTGGTGCAGCGTATGAATATCTACGGGATGCTGGTGTGTTTGATCTCAGCCAACATTTTCCAATGCACAGGATTGAGAAGTTGCTGAGCCAGAAAATAAAAGTCGGCAATAGGGCTGTTCGTTATCGTTTCCCTCGTCAGAGGTCGGCAAGGATTGCCGTTGCCATGCGTGAACTCGCTGAAAATCCTCCCCCTGAGAATGATCATGTCATTTTCCGAGAGCATCTCCTTAGCCTCCCTGGTATTGGTCCAAAAACAGCGTCGTGGATTACAAGGAACTGGCTAGGAAGTGATGAGGTGGCAATTCTTGATATTCATGTGATTCGTGCATGCCTGATGATGGGCATATTTGATGACCCTATTCGATTGCCACGCGATTACAATAAACTGGAAACTCGCTTTCTTGATTTCTCGCGACGTCTTGGGGTCCGGCCTGCCATTCTAGACGCAATCATTTGGAAGGAAATGCGAGAGCTTCCATTGGGGAGTATGCAACTCCATTGACGTAACTGGTCCTCGTGCTATCATCCTCCCGTTTTCCGAGTATTTTGGGGTTGGATAGTGTCATGGGTGGAAGAAGTCGGTCCAGTTGGAGTTCCTCTACATCGGCAGGGGGTGGGCTAGGAGGAGGCTCAGGCCTAGGAAGTGGAGGTGCCGACGTCGGCGCTGATACTGATGTTTGCGACCTGTCGTTCGATGCTCCCCTTCAAAGTGTGCAGGGTCCCGCCATCGCCCAGGTCAGCAATGGTGATATTCTGGTGGTTGATTTGTATGGCTCGGGGGCAAAGGCGAGTGTCGTCTGCACTGTGCCAGGAACCCAAGAGGTTGTTGGCTCGTTAACCACACAAGGAATTGCAAAACTCATTAAGTGCATTGAGCAGGGGAACGTGTACGTTGCCACAATCATGCGTCTAGATGGCAGTGATTGCTTGGTCAAAGTTTCACGCTCTGAAAAGGCTCCAGAATGATTGTCGCTGGAGGCATTTATGGTGAGCACTGCATTTTTCCTGATTGGAGGCAGGTATTTGGGTCTGGTGGTCGAGCCGCAGCTGCAGTGAGCCGTTGGGGGGCAAACGTCACGCTTCACGGATACTGTCCAGAAAATAGGCTCGAAGACGTGCAAGCCACCATGGCAGCCTTTAACGTTGATATTGTGCCGACAATCTCACCAGAGCCTATCGATTTTCATTATTTCCATCCGTTGTCTAATCCTGAAATTGCCCCCCCTCCCGCTAATTTAGTTCGGCAGTCGTCGATCCATGTTAATGGTCAACTAATTTTGAGGTTTGGCATGATGGAGGGAGATGCGGTCATTGAGGCCACGACAGCGGTCTACGATCCGCAATCTGGTCTATCTCCCGAAGGTTTTAAAGCTAATGGTTCGACTGCAGAACGGCTTGCGATTGTACTGAATGAAGCTGAACTCAGGTTGATGACTGGTATATCTAAGATCGAAGAGGCGGCGAGGGAGCTGTTGGCGACTGAAAAAGCTGAGTTGCTGGTTCTAAAAGCAGGAACTCGAGGGGCAATAATATGGACACAAGAGGGGGCGTCTGAACCAATTCCAGCTTATCGATCAGAACGTGTCTTCAAGATAGGGTCTGGAGACGTGTTCAGTGCAGCATTTGCGTGGTTCTGGGGTCATGAAGGACACGATCCAATTAAGGCTGCTGATTTAGCTTCAAGGTCGGTAGCTTGGTATTGCAACACGCGACACCTACCTTTGCCAGAAATGGAAGAACTGGCAACGATGAAACCGTTGAAAACGGATTTAGGGCTTGGAAAAATTTATCTCGCAGGCCCATTTTTCGATATCGGTCAACGTTGGGTGATTGAAGAAGCCTTGGTTTGCCTAAAGATGCTTGGTGCCGAAGTTTTTTCCCCACTTCACGAAGTAGGTTTTGGTGATCCTGCGGCTGTTGCCAAGGAAGACCTAAAGGGATTGGAAGAATGTGACGCCGTTCTTGCCATTATCAATGGTGGTGATCCGGGAACATTATTTGAAATTGGCTATGCAAGAGACAGGGGCATTCCTGTTGTGGCATTGGCCGAAGATGTCCATGAACGGGATTTAACTATGATCGTAGGTAGTGGATGTGAGATCGCCCCGGATATAACATCAGCCATCTATAGGGCAGTTTGGGCATCTATAAGATGAAGGCTCTGCTGCTTTCCGGCGGGATTGATTCGACTTCAATCGCTTATTTGCATCGCCCAACCTTGGCCGTCACCATAGATTATGGGCAGGTGGTGGCCGAGGCTGAAATCCATGCCTCCCAAGCTATCTGTAGAAACCTAGCTATCCCACACCAAACCCTTCAAATTGACTGCACCCACCTAGGAAGTGGACATATGGCTGGCAAGGACCAGGCCTCCATAGCTTCGACACCAGAGTGGTGGCCATTTCGGAACCAACTTTTGGCAACCGTTGCTGCCATGGCACTAGTAGGTGAAGGGGTAGAAGAGATTTGGATCGGGAGCGTCGCTGGAGATGGGGTGCATGGTGACGGCAAGTTGTCCTTTGTTGACAAACTCAATGACTTGCTGGAGTTACAAGAAGGCGGGATTCGTTTTCGGGCACCCGCGATTCACCTAACCTCAGAGGCGCTGTTGAAGCTCGCAAAGGTGCCTCGTAGCATTCTTGGTTGGACTTTTTCCTGTCACGTCTCAAGGCACCCATGCGGTCGGTGTCGCGGATGCATCAAGCACGAAGAAGTTATGATAGGGGCCTAACCTCTCCCGGTGCGCCTGAGCCTACTCCCGAACCAATCTGTGTCTGCTCCTGGGGTTGATTGGGACTGTCCGTAATGCTGCCTTCAGCGCAGCGCGCGATGCTTAAAATGAAAATGCGCGCGTTCGGCGCCCGAGTCTTCGTCAACGGCCTTATTCGCTGATGGGATACCTGACGGGGAGCGTCTGATTCCTACACCCGAAGGTCGGGCGCCTTACGCGCGCATCGCCAGTATAGCATCTGACGCTGAGAGCCGGTAGACCATCCGTTGGCCGAGCGGCCGCGACAGTAACGGTATTGGGCTCGAATTTCCGATGCAGCAACGCACGA
>Ga0070728_10003757_pt1 | contig 16410 bp, 16 predicted proteins | sample tdDd471_FD_66723 | JGI IMG/M metagenome (GOLD analysis project Ga0070728, IMG submission 66723) | Marine sediment microbial communities from the Atlantic coast under amendment with organic carbon and nitrate - tdDd47.1 | ecosystem: Environmental > Aquatic > Marine > Coastal > Sediment | place...
TACAATCCCCAAAGAACCTGACTTACTATCGACAAATTTAATCCCATTAATTATTCAACATTTGTGCGCCGAATCTTTATTCGACTGTTTCTTTCGTTTGACATTACAAACATCTTAAAAAATAAAGCGGGGAACAAAGACAAAAACGGCTTATTGTGAAAAAAAAATAAGTAAAAAAAATAGACACAAAAACATTAAATAATTAATTATCAATCACTTATCGTCAATATTAATAATTCCACTTGTGAAGATTTACAAAATAAAAACATCAAAAAGTGAAGATTTTTTTTGCACTTTTTTTGAAAAAAAAGTTGAAAAAACTTGAAAAAAGTTTGAAAAGACTACTTAAAAGGGTTTTGGAAGGCCGGATTTTGAATAAAACTAGTGTCTGTGAAGGCCTCTAAAAAGACCACCAAGTCCATTTTTTGCTGTTCCGTGAGTGGAAAAGCACGAATATTGGCATCCTCATTTAGTACCCCATGCCCTCCAGCCGCATAACTATCTAGTACTTCTTCCAAGGTTTGGAAGCGACCATCGTGCATATAGGGAGCCGTCAGAGCGACATTTCTTAGCGAAGGAACCCGAAATTTTCCATTATCAAAACGATTATTATTCACCCCTCCCCTACCTAAGTCTTCAAAGTTGGCCAAGTCATCTACGGCATCTAAGCCATTATTCCGGAAAGAAAAATCGGTCAAATGCTGTCCGCCATGACAATGGGAACAACCTGGGTGATTATCAAAGTTGTCGCTTGGCTCAAAAAAGAACAATAATTTCCCTCTTTGTTCCGCATCGGTCGGAAAGCGTTCCGCGCGCAAAAACACTTTATCAAAATCAGCATTCGCACTAATCAGCGTTCTTTCAAATTGTGCAATAGCCTTGACTACCAGTTCCCTCGTAACCTCCTGCTTCTTCTCAATACCAAAAGCTTGTCGGAAACGGGTGGGATAAGTTGAATGCCGTCTTAGTTTACTTTCCACATTTTCCCAGGTATCATTCATTTCCAAATGATCTTCCACAGGATCCAAAGCCTGCTCTTCCAGGCTCGCCCGACGGCCATCCCAGAAAAAGCCATTGGGATTGAAAGCTAGATTGACCAAGGGCATAGCATTTCGCTTCCCGCTTGCTCCCGTCACCCCCACGCTCTTGACCAGACCATCTGTAAAGGACAAATCAGCCTGGTGACAACTTCCACACGATTGCGTGCTATCAACGGACAGGATTGGATCGTAGAACAGGTGTCGTCCCAATTCTATTCCTTCTTCGGTCATCGGGTTATCTTCGGGGATAATAGCTTGTCCCAAATACTGAGGAGCTTCCAAGGTAAAGGCAGTAGGATTATAATTACCTTGAATCGTATCATCGGTGGGACAATCCGTACAATCTGGTTTTTCTACCTTCTTTTCACAGGAGCTAGACAACAGCAAAACACTAAGGACTACAAGGCTAAATAATCTCCAAAACATAGTTTGTTGTTTTCACGCTTCGCCCCTCCTCAGCTTACCTCAAAAAGGGGTTAGACAAGTCCTCCCTACGTAGGTAAGAGGTATCGGTGAGCGTATGCAAAAAGGCAATTAGGTCTTTTTTGTCTTGCGCTTCCAGGCCCAAAGGTCTCACATTAGGGCTTTCGTTCTTACTATAATGCCCACCTACATTATATTGTTCAATTACTTCATCCAGTGTTGCAAATCGCCCATCGTGCATATAAGGAGCCGTGAGGCTAATATTTCTCAGGCTAGGGGTCTTGAACTTTCCTTGGTCAAAAGGATTGCGAGTTACCTGCCACTTGCCTCCATCCTTCAGCGGCTGATCTGTATTATCCAAACCATTGTTAAAAAACTCCAGGCTAGTAAATAAGGGTGCGATATGGCAATGTGAGCATTCCCCTGTTGGCAATACTTCCGATTCGTCGAAGAAAATCAAACGGCCGCGCTCCTCGGATTCACTGAGCCTTGCCTGGCCAGCTTGATATCGATCAAACTTTGCATCGGCGCTAATCATACTGCGTTCGAACTGAGCCAGGGCTTTGGCCACCAAACTACGATCAATTTCACTAGTATGTGTAATACCAAAGGCCTGCCGAAATAGAACGGGATAATTAAAATGAGCTTGCAAGCGAGTTTCTACTTCTTCCCAGCTGTTACCTAATTCTAGGCTATCTTCAACCGGAACCAGTGCTTGAGCTTCCAGGCTAGCGGCCCGACCATCCCAAAAGAAGTTGGTATAATGATAAGCCAAATTGCTTAGGGCAATGGCATTGCGTTTTCCCAATCGGCCTTCGATCCCCCTGCTAAGCGATGAAGTATCCGAAAAACCATATTCCTGCAGGTGGCAACTAGAACAAGACCGGCTATTATCTCTGGATAAAATCGGATCATAAAACAAATGGCGCCCCAATGCTACCCCTGCCATCGTCAGCGGATTATCTGCGGGCATGGCCATCTTCACGAAACCATTGGGTTCTTGCAAGGCAAAGTTTTCAGGCGAATAGGGAATATGCGATAAGCTTCCATCCGTTTTGACCGAATGAATCCTTTCCTGCTCCTGGCAAGCCAACAACAGAAAACAACAGGATAATATGCCCGTTATTCTCAACAAGGCTAATTATTGATTGATGCTAATCGCGCCCTTCTTGAGGTTATCTATAATCAAAGAATAGACGGAAGCTTGATTGGTATGATCCTGGCTAACTACCCGGAAATCTAAGAAGTTACTAGAGCTAGGGCTGATCACCTGTTTCAGGTTCACCGCTAGTGGAATAGTAGTCGCTTGGTCTTTACTAACGGTAAAGTCATAATCTAGACTAATCATCTCATAAAGCGGCACATCTTCCTTTTCTCCGATGTGGAAGGTCAATTTTTCCGTAAATTCTCCGTCGCCATTGAGATCGGCATTCCCTTCTATCTTAGTGAAGATATAACTGCTCAATCCCGACCAGTAGTTACCCTGAAAAGCCAGGGGGTGTCCCACTGCATAATCCGACGGTGCTTTTTCATTGAGGTCGCTGGCTACGCCAATTCCCATTTCGATACCTTTGTATTCTCCCGCCGGAATATTGGAGAAAGCAAAATCGAGTCCTTTGCTAGCTGCTTCCGTAGATTGGATATTCTCAAAATTAACCAAAGCTACTTCGCCAATATTCAGCTTGTTCCCATCCTTGGCGATCAGGTTAATCTCCGAGATGTAGAACTGAAACAACTGAAACCGGACTTGCATCCCCGCTTCATACGGATATTCCTCAGCGAGCATCACCAATGGTTCTGCACCAAAAGTACCCTGGAAATTAAGGTCTACTTCACCCAATTCATCTATATCGTCATCTTCTCTTCCACCACAATCGGCAGAAAAAAACGTAAGGGAAAGTAATAGAATAAAGCCTAATGGGAAATATCTATTTTTCATATTGATGCTATTTTGGATTCAAAACTACTGGTTATCAACTGATATCTCAAGCAAGGTGAATGCTTGTGACATACCGCTTACAATTTTTGTGGCAATTTCTTCGGCAGTATCGTTTTTGATATCGTCTATTGCATTGAGCCAAGTAGCATAATCAATATGGAGTGTGAGCGTAATATTAAAACCCGGATCGAGCTCAAATTGTTGACCAAAAGGGAAAGAATATTCAATCAAATTTGCAGCACCACTTACACTAACGATAGTCGGAATCGTATCCGTACTCAGGGTATCTCGCAAAATAGCAGTCTTAATGAACGTATAGCCTTCAGCTGGATCAATAAACATCGGTTCGTCTATTGACCCCAAGGGGTGATCCTCTTCTACCGAACTGGTGTCTGTCCGATTCGCCAACTCCTCCAGCCCTAATTTGAACTGTACGGCTTCAATCGTACCGCTCTCTCGAATTTCGCCGACCGTCAGCGAACGGGAGAATGAAGGATTGATCAACAGAAAATCATCGGTCAATGTATTATCGCTCAAATTTCCTGCATCATCATAGCTCTGCACAGCCAACTGATCCACAATAGGAATCAAGGTCCCATCTGTGCGAACCAAATTGAAATTGGACAAATAGTACTGCATCATTTGCAAGCGAAACACCTGCCGCTGTGCGTCTGTATATATCGAGTCCAAGTATTTAATGGGGTCACTATTATCTGGCCCACCGACTCGATGGTTCAAAATCAGTTTTAAACTGGGATAGGTACAACAATCATCCGGACAGTCAAAATCAGCATCCACTGTGAAGTTCTTAGCCGCAACATCCAAACAACCTTCAACTGCTTCATAACAGGCAGGGACACTGAGTACCAAGAACCCCAACAAATACATTAGGAATTGTTTACTGCTGTTCTTTCTCATATTCTTTTACCAACTTTTTAATCAGCTGCTTCACCTGTGTAGAAAATTCCTTGTGCAGCATCCAGTTGTAATACTGATTATCTTTGATCAGTGTTTCAGCTACGGGTTTGCCTTGGTATTTTCCAAAACTAAAGACCACCTGTCCATCTACATCTACCTTCAATTTTTGCGTAGCGTCCAAGTACTTTTGATCATTGGTAAAATCATGGATACTTTGCATATCTGCTTTGACAGGGGCTGGGGTAAGGTTCCCATCATGATCAACGTAATCTACGCCTTCATATTTTGCCAATTGTCCTTTAAACACAGATACTGTCGCCCGTACGTCGGCCATCGCATCATGCGCATCCACCAGCTCTTCATCGCAATAGTACTTCAGGGCCGCTTTTAAGGTCCGTGGTTCCATTTTATAGAAAATCCGCTGTATATCCAGGGTTCGTCGTCTACTCATATCCAACTCCATTCCTACCCGCGCAAATTCCTCCATGAGTAGGGGGATATCAAATCGATTGGAATTGTACCCTGCCAAATCAGCATTGCCTATAAAATCAAATAACTTCTGTGACACCTGCTGAAAAGTGGGCTTATTGGCCACGTCTTTAGGTTGTATTCCATGCACCTTCATGGCTTCTAGACCGATAGGAATACCAGGATTAATTAGCATCGATAATTCTTCCGGTTCTTTGTTCTCTTTCTTGAAGTATTTAACCATACCGATCTGAACAATCCGATCACGTACAACATTCAAACCTGTAGCTTCTAGGTCAAAAAAGATAAGGTTACGGTCGAGTTTGAAATCCATGTTTTATTACAATTCTTTTAAGACAGCGGGAATACCATCCGTATAACTGACGGCCATCGTACCATCCGGTTGACTAAATATAAAATAGGCTTCTAGGTCTGATTTTGCTTGGGCAAAGGCCAATGACTTTTCTAGGCCCATCACCATAAAAGCGGTGGCATAGGCATCGGCAGTCATACAATCGCTGGCGAGTACAGAAACACTCAATAGGTTACTTTTTTCCGTAAATCCGGTCAAAGGATTAATAATATGAGCATACTTTTCTCCGGCTACTTCATAAAATATACGATAATTACCGGAGGTAGCTACGGCCACATTGTTTAGGGCTAATATAGCTTGGATTTCTTCTAGTGCCGCCCCGTCACGCGGTAGGCTAACAGCAATAGACCAGGCCTTGCCTTTATCATTGACGCCTCTTACAACTACTTCTCCCCCGATCTCTACCATATAATGTTCAATCCCTGCTTCTTGCAATAATTCGGCTAAAGCATCTACTGCATAACCTTTTGCACAGGAGCTGAAATCCAATTGAATGCCTGCTTTTGTCTTATTCAATTCCTGGCGCTCCCTATCCAAACTCACTTTGTCAAACCCCACCAATTGAATCAGGGAATCAATGAGCAGGCTATCTACGGCTTCTACTTTCTTCTTTTCAGTATAACCAAAGCCCCAATAATTGATCAAGGGCATGACGGTCGGGTCATAATAGCCATCCATTTCCTTGTAGATATGCTGCGAGCAGTCGTAGTTGGCTTGGAAATGACGATTAGTGTATCCCTCCTCTTGTGCCTGGGTCTGCGGGTTATAGGTGAGTGAAAAATCGGCTGTCGCTGTATTAAATTGAGAAATAGTAGACGCTGGAATATAGGTGGACACTTCCAGATTGATCCATTCAAGTAGACTATCAAATTGGCGTTTGAAATCTCGGCCTTCCTCATCTGCATATTTGATCCGGTAGTAGGTTCCCATGGTTTTGCCTTCCACCAAATGGTAGGCCGAACTAGTGTCTGCTGGGCTTGTCCTACAGGATCCGAGACTGATCAATACGCCCAATAGCATCAGGCATTTCAGGAAGTCCATCATGTAGCGGAAATTAAACAAATTTTTTCAGCCACTTTGCATCAATGGAGTAAGCCCCAGGACCAGTCAGAAAGATAGTAATATAAGCCACCAAATACAGTAAGGCCTTTTCCTGCCGGCCAAAGGGATCTGCAATATGAACATAAAATAAAGCGACCGCCATGGTGATAATCAAAGGGACAGTGGCCCAACGAGTGAAAGCACCCAAGATGATAAGTATGGCACAAAAGACTTCAGCAAAAGTGGCCAAACTGAGGGACGGAATAATTCCAATTCCAAAAGGATCAGAAAATTTAATCGGATCCTCTCCAAAGAAACGCATGAGCTTACCATACCCGTGGCCATATATCATGGCACCACCAAAAGTAATACGGAGTAACAATAGGGCTATATCACCTTTTTTTTCTTCTAACATAACTGAGTAATCTTAATGAGACTTAAAGTTAAGATTTAAAATTAAAGTTGTTTTAAAATGGAACTTGAAATGAGGCGCATTTGCTGAAGTTGTTTAAGAATGATTTTTTGAGGCGAAATTTGAAGGAATAAGGTTTTGGGAACTGGTTTTGGCTTCAGCATAGCAGCGCTACGGTGAAGCAAAAAGCTGTTTTCAGGTTCTTGTTCTCTCGAATTGCAGCCAATCAATCATTTTTAAACAACTTCGCTGCCAATAATGCTAGTAGCTTAAAAGACACAGCCGCTCAGGCTACTAGACAAATATGGATTATCAGATGAAAGTTGATGGGTTTAATTCTTTGGCCTAAACCTTCAACCCTAAACTTTTAAACCCGATTGGAGTAAAAGGTCCAGTGAGCGCCGTTCAATCCAGATCATTTAGGGCTGGGCAACCAGCTCCTCATATACTTTTTTCATTTCTCTCACAGAACGCTCCACACTCAAAAACTCAGCTATGTGTTGCTGCCCTTTTCGCCCCATCTCCTTCCTCAACTCAGCATTAAAAGCTAATTTTTCTATCGCCTTGGCCAAGGCCGCTGGGTCTCTAGGCGGCACAACAAAGCCCGTCTCGCCATCAATCGCCATACCCCGGTTGCCAGGAATCGAAGTAATAATAGTCGGATTACCCAAAAACATCGCCTCCAATGCCCCTTTCGGTGTGGCCTCTCCAAAAATAGAGGGCAAAATACTGAAATCACAAGCCCGGACTATTTCCAGTACATCCTTACGGAAACCGGGAAAATGTACTCGATCTCTATAGGGACTGGTTTTCAATATTTCGAGGACTTCGGGTGCATCCATATTCCGCCCCACCAAAATGAAATGAATGGGTGCATCGACGGGAAGCAATTTGGTAGCCTCCATTAAATACGGAATACCCTTCATTTTCCGCGCATTGGCCACAATACTCGCGGTAATGGCATTAGGTGGAAGCTTGAATTCGGATAAATCAGCGGCTTTTACCCCTTCATACCAAGATAATCGATGTCCCTTATTGACTGTTACGGCCTTGTCTTTCTTGAAGAAAACTTGGCTTTGGAATAACTCTTTGATGGAATCGGCCAGACAGGTTATTTTATCCACTCGTGGATTGAGGTGGGTTAGGTAGCAAGTGGGATCATACCAATGGATATTGCCCGTATAGCCCCGGTAAGTAACCACCTTAACCGGTAGATTCCAGGCGGCCTGCAAGCCGGTGATGATAGCCGGGTTATTGAATAGATGCAAAATATCATGCCCGCCGCTAAGCAATTCCTCTCGAATCAGCCGAACAGCCACCCGATCAAACTTTTTCACTGGATGGAAATCGATCACTCGGATGCCTGCCTCTCTAAAACGCGCCACAAAGGGGGCATGTCCAAAAGTCATCACCTCTACTTCTACTCCCTCTTTTTTCAAACCAATGAATATCTCTCCCTCCGGGCGGACAGCATTATAATTGTCATCATAATTACTGATCACCAATACCTTCAAGGCTTTCTCCATAGGGCCATCCTCCAAATTTATTGATCAAAAGGGCTAGTTACAGTGAACTAGTACCACTCACCTACTCTTTTATTCTTTATTCTTCAAAATACCTTCTCGCACTGCTTCTCGTTTAACCCCATGCAATTGAACCTTATCGGTCTTGTTCTTTCTCAATTTCATATTGAGGAACTCTACAAAAAGTGAAAAGGAAATAGCGAAGTATAGGTATCCCTTAGGTACTGCACCTACGCCAGTTCCAGCAATTTCAAAATGCGCTAAATGCGCTCCTTCTGCAATCAACATGAACCCAATCAAAATCAAGAAGGCAAGGCCCAACATCTGAATGGTAGGGTGCTTATTCACAAAATTGGCTACTGGATTGGCAAAAAGCATCATGATAATGACAGAGAAGATAACGGCAAAAATCATAATGGCCAATGCCCCTTCAACACCATTAGTCATCCCCACTGCCGTTAAGATGGAATCAAAGGAAAAGACAATATTGATGAGTGTGATTTGAATAATTACCTGTGTCAAGGTAGCTTTTACGCCCCCACCTCCGCTGGTATGATCATCACCCTCTAGCTTATGGTGAATCTCTGAGGTACTTTTATACAATAAAAATAAGCCCCCCATGATTAAAATAATGCTTTGACCAGAGAAACCGCCTGACATGAAATCAGTATGAAATTCAATCCACGGCTCTTCCATCGCTACTAAAATCGAAACCCCAAACAATAGGACAACCCGAAGCACCATGGCTAATAGCAAACCGATGTTGGTCGCTTTGGGTCGTTCCTCCTCTTTTAGTTTATTGGAAGCTATCGAAATGAATATAATGTTGTCAATCCCCAATATGATTTCCAAAAAAGTTAGGGTCAAAAGACTCATCCATACCTCTGCACTGGCCAAATTGGGCATAATGAATTCCATAGTTCAGTTTTTTATCAGTAAAAGCAGCTCTTGGTTCATTTAAAATCAAGGCATTTATATTCTGCGCTGCAATTTTACAAAATGTATACGCAATGCAAGGAGGTTTCGCTGATTTTTTCGATGAAAAACGGAAACTACTAGCTTAAGATATAAGTAAATACTAGCTATGCTGAGAGAGATGTGCTAAATTTGCAGTCGCTAAGGTACCCTCAACTCGAATCCATATAGACTATGAAATACAGACGTTTAAACCTAGACGAACTTAAGAGCTTGGAAAGAGATTTCATCAACTTCCTAGCCGCCAACTCGGTTACAGGTGAAGACTGGGAAAAATTGAAGAATGAAGAACCAGATAAAGCGGAGCGATTAATTGAAATATTTAGCGACATGGTCTTTGATAAGACCCTGGAGAAAATTGAATACTTGGAACAAAAATCGGCAAAAGAAATTCGCACTTACCACTGTCAAGCCGACCGATTGATCATGATAGGTCTCCTCATCGAAGGAGAATCCACCCTTGATTTTCGGCAAAATCTGCCGCCCCAACAAATGATCCAACAGCTCAGCCTCTCCGGCGCCCAACTCAAGCTTTTCCGAGGAGAAAAAGCCTATGATAAAGATCGTCAGCAAATACTCTTTCAATTGATGGAACAAGGTGCATTAATTGCCAAAGACGGACACCTATACAAAGTGCTCAATCAGTTGCAGAAAGCTTAATTCATGGCTTTGATGACAGGTCAGAAGGCGGTATTACTGGGTCCGCTGGTCCTACTCTTTGTAATGACCAGCGCTCTGGGCTATACCCAAATTAGCCTTGATCAACTAGTCAGCTATCGCGCCAAACAACAAACGCTTGAACAACACCTCAGCCAATTAGAAGAATCCCTAGATATTTCCTTCTCCTATAGTCCAGACCTGCGAAACTTTAATCATCAACATAGCTTCTGGATCAAAAAAAAGCCGTTAAGAAAATTACTAGATCAATTGGGTAGGAAGTATCGTTTTAGCTATCGACTCATTGGTAACCAGATCGTCTTAAAGGAAAACCGGAAGGAAGTTAGCCCGCCATTAGTCGGTATTTCACCGCAGTCCGTCCTAAAGAAAGAAGAAAAGGAATGGGTACAGACCATTAGAGGAAAAATCGTAGATGCCCAATCGAAAGCCCCCCTCATTGGTGCCAATATATTCCTACTTGCCGGTGAGGATTTTAAAGGAACTGCGACGGATGAAAAAGGTGAATTTGTACTAGAAGATATCCCAGTCGGCCGACAAAGCTTTGAAGCCACTTACATTGGCTATGATTCCTATCAGATTACGGGCCTAAAGGTCATATCTGGAAAAGAGAACCATCTGCTCATTGAATTGACAGAATCGGCCAATGTTCTTTCAGAAATTGTCGTAAAAGCGAAAGTAGATAAAATGTCGCCCATCAATGAGATGGCTAGCATCAGTGCTCGTACTTTTTCGGTAGAAGAAACCAGTCGATACGCGGCTAGTTTTTCAGATCCAGCTCGGATGGCCAAGTCTTTTCCGGGTGTTTCCTTCATCAATGACCTGGAGAACGAAATTATCGTACGCGGTAATCCTCCGGTGAGTCTGCTCTGGCGACTCGAAGGGGTTCCCATCCCCAATCCCAATCACTTTGGTTCCATTGGCAGCAGTAGCGGTGCCATTAGCATGCTGAGTAGCAATACACTAAGCAATTCGGATTTTCTGACTGGCGCTTTCCCTTCTGAATATGGCAACTCCCTGTCCGGTGTATTTGATCTCAAAATGCGCATTGGTAATCCCGCCAAACGAGAGAGTACTTTTATGTTTGGTTCGCTAGGCATTGATTTTTCAACAGAGGGGCCTTTCAACAAAAAAAAGCCAGGCTCTTATTTGGTCAATTATCGCTACTCTAGTTTAGCTGTGCTTGATCAGATTGGGCTAAATCCCACTGAGGCCCAATCTATCCCTGACTATCAGGACATTTCCTTTAAGCTACATTTTCCGACGAGCAAAAATGGAATTTTCGACCTCTTTGGCTTGGGAGGCTTTAACCGAGATAGGAATATACAAGATTTTAGACCGACCCATGATCCAGATGATTATTTTGAAGAATTGGACCGAAACACACTAGCCATATTGGGTGTATCTCATTTGTATCCCTTATCGAGTAATGATTATTTCAAAACAACTTTTGCCTTCTCCTTCTACAATATTTACTACGAGTTGAACCGGATTGAGCAATCTCCAGATCTCCCCTTTGTTAGCCTAGAATTGGAAGATTATGAGTACTTGCAATCCACATTTAACTTCAGCTATACGCGCAAATTCAACACCCAACATCATTTACGCCTGGGATTCACACAGAACGCCAACTGGTATGAGGTCGATTATGATTTGTTCAACCTAAATAGAGCGGACTCTACCTACCGTCTATTGGATGAACGCGGTTTGGAACAACTCTTTCAATCTTACTTGCAGTGGCAATATCGTCCTAGTGAGAAATGGACGCTGAATATGGGTTTCCATCAGATGTATTATACTTTAAATAAGGCCTTACCGATTGAACCCCGCCTTTCTGGCGAATGGCGTTTTACAGCCCAGCAGACTTTATCCTTTGGAATTGGTAAGCATAGCCATGTGGGAGATATCACGACCTATCTGGCGCATCGTTTCGATCCCATCTCCGCAGGGCTACAACCCTTCAAAGAATTGGACATCCCCAAGGCTTGGCATTTCATCCTAGGTCATCAAGTTAGGTGGCCTAATAACTGGCACGCTAAAACCGAACTATATTATCAATACCTCTTTGACGTTCCCGTTTCAACCTCTCCTAATTATCCGCTGCAAACGACTTTCAATATTTCTAATAATTATGACGTCCTGAATGTAGTAGAGGTAGATTTCTCCAATGCAGGTACAGGTCGCAATATTGGGTTGGAGTTAACTATCGAAAAGTTTTTCTCTAATCAATACTATATCTTATTCACCGGCTCGCTCTATGATGCTCGCTATCGCACCTTTGATGACAAGCTATTCAGTACTCGATTTAATGGGAATTATATTCTTAACCTGGTTTCGGGAAGGGAGTGGCTGATCAAGCAAAAGAATCTTTTCAGTTTTAATACCAGACTTGTATACGCAGATGGAAATCGCTATACCCCTATTGATGAGGAAGCGTCCAGAAAGGAGAATCGACAAATATTACGAGGAGATCTGATTTATGCTGAGAAAACAGGCAATTACTTTCGACTAGATTTGGGTCTCACCTATACCATCAATAAAAAGTCGGTGAGTCATGCCTTCCAACTCGATATTCAAAATGTATTTCATATCCGTAACTTGTCCGGTTTTTATTATGACCGAGGAAGTGAGCAGGTACGCCCCATCTATCAGACAGGAATTATTCCGATCCTTTTTTACAAATTCAGTTTTTAATGCTCGGAGAGTCTAACTTCTGTTTTCCGCCTTCTTAGCGCATTATTCCTCGTCTTCAAGTAAATCTGGGCGTCGCTCTTGGGTCCGTTTCAAGGACTGCTCATAGCGCCATTTTTCGATTTCGGGGAAATTACCAGAAAGTAGCACATCAGGAACCTTCCAGCCGCGGAATTCAGCGGGGCGAGTGTAGATCGGTGGAGCGAGTAAGTTATCTTGAAAGGAATCAAACAAGGCGGAAGTTTCATCATTCAAGACCCCAGGTAAGAGTCGGCCAATGGAATCAACCAATACCGCCGCAGGTAATTCTCCCCCCGAGAGGACATAGTCTCCAATAGAGATTTCAGCGGTGATAAAATGTTCTCGAATTCGTTCATCTATTCCCTTGTAATGCCCGCAGAGAATGATAAGATTTTCCTTGAGGGAGAAACGATTACAGGTCTGCTGATTCAGTCGTTGGCCATCGGGCGTCATATAGATAATCTCATCGTAGGTGCGTTCGGCTTGCAGCTCTTCGATGCAATTCACCACGGGTTCCAACCGCATCAGCATTCCCGCACCCCCACCAAATTGATAATCGTCTAGTTGTTTGTTCTTACCGAGGCCATAGTCTCTCAGGTTGTGCAAGTGCACTTCCAATAAGCCCTTGTCCTGCGCCCGCTTCATAATCGAATGCTCTAGCGGACTTCTAAGCAATTCAGGCATGACTGATAAAATATCGATCCTCATAAGCCCCAGATAACTTTAATGATCAAGTAGGAACCAGCTCAAATATTGCCCACTGTAGCAGTACAATACCCGAGATGGCTCCTAGCTTAATATATCAAGTGCTATTCTATTTAATAGCTAGTAATTCTACATCAAAAATCAAAGTAGCAAAGGGCTTAATATCAGCCCCCGCGCCACGATCTCCATAGGCCAAGTTGTGGGGAATATACAGTCTCCACTTAGAACCAGTAGGCATCAATTGAAGCGCTTCTACCCAACCTGGGATTACTTGCGTTACGCCAAACTCCGCTGGCTGCCCGCGTTGAACAGAACTATCAAACACCTTCCCATCGAGCAAAGTACCGTGATAATGCACGCTAACTTTATCTGATGCTTTTGGCTTTGGTCCTGATCCAGCAGTAAGAACTTCGTATTGCAATCCACTAGCTAGGGATATTACACCGTCTTTTTTACTATTATCAGCCATGAATTTTTGCCCTGCTTCTATCGTTCCTGCATGAGCCTTAGACTTATGCTCTGCCAAATAAGTCTGCGCGATTTGATTCGCTTGTTCAGGACTAATTTGAAGCTTATTATCCTGCATGACATCTTCTAGTCCTTGAGCAAAGGAAGCACCTTCCAAAGCTGTAAAACCCTGTTGTTTCAAATTTTGAGCGACTAAGATACCCATGCTGTAACTTAAGGAATCCATTTCTTCTTATGTATTGATAGACTTTGTCTTAAAGTCTAGTGATTAAAGTACCCGAAGGCACCCGTAAATAGAATATATGCGTACCGTCTATTTCAGTATCGTCCTGTAAACGGGCGACAAAGGTCTGATATTTTGTGTTATTAAGCAAATCAAGCTAATAAGTAGGAATTTACTGGTCATTTTCTCCCCAGCGGTAGGTCGTCAAATCAAACCCTGCCAAATCCAGTACACGGTCCACCACCGTCGCCGCTAGTTCTTCAAAATTCTTGGGTTTGCTATAAAAGGAAGGAGTAGCAGGACAGATCACGGCTCCCACTTCGGTCAGGGATTTCATATTATTGATATGGATTAAACTATAGGGTGTATCCCTGGGCACCAGGATGAGTCTTCGCCTTTCCTTCAGGATCACATCGGCAGCTCGGGTAGTGAGATCATCTGAAATGCCATGAGTGATGCGCCCCATTAATCCCATGGAGCAAGGACAGATAATCATCGTTTCATAACGAGCTGAACCAGAGGCAAAAGGAGCCATAAAGTCTCGCTTATCATAAAAGTCGAAGGGGTAATTCTTGTAATCTTCATTGTCCAACTCATACTTCCAATTAAAACGGGCATTGTCACTCATTACTACCCCCACGGCAGACCACTGATCAGACATGGCTTGCAATTGATCCATCAATACTTTTGCATAAATGGATCCACTGGAACCTCCTACACCTACTACTATCTTTTTACTCATTAATCGTTTTTACTTTATTTTGGGCGACTTGTCCGCCCGCCTACAGATAAGGGTCTGCTCCCGTTAAAGTTATCTTAATCTAGAAATACGGCCTACCTTTATTACGTAATAATCAGGTATCTTGCATAATATTGAGTCGAACTATCCCGTCCGAAATTAGATTTAAACCACAAACAGGAAATAGTCAACTCACGATCTATAGTCCGGAATCAAAAATAGTTTAAAATGAAAAAAGTTTTTGGAAGTGCCCTAATTCTTTGTCTTGCCGCGCTAAGCCTTGCGTTTGTTTCTCCGGTTACCCCATCCGTAACCGATACAGAAGAGGATACCATCACCTGGTATAGCTGGGAAGAAGCAATGGCTTTACACAAAGAGAATCCCAAGAAAATATTTATTGATGTCTACACAGATTGGTGTGGTTGGTGTAAGAAAATGGATAAAACCACCTTTCAAGATAAGAAAGTAGCCGAAGTCATCAATGAGCATTTCTATGCAGTGAAATTCAATGCAGAACAGAAAGAGAATATCGAATACAAAGACTATACGCTAAAATATATTCCTAATCCCGGCCGCCGAGGAGTCCATGAATTGGCTTATGCCCTGCTGGATGGTAAAATGGGATATCCTGCTTTTGTATATTTGGACGAAAACCAGGATCGGATTACCATCTCTCCTGGTTACAAGGACGCCAAAACTATTGTGAAGGAGTTAACTTTTGTGGGTGAAGGACATTATAAGGATAAGTCTTTTAATGAATTCAACCAGGCTTACGGGAAATAGTATCGTATCTCTGCCAGACTTCAGAAGTTTTCCAAGCTGTGCTTGGAGGAAACTTCTGAAGTCTACGCCTAAGGAATACTAGGTATCAAATATTATTCAGTTCGCTCGTCATCTTCTCCAACTCCAGCTTCAATAGCAAGGCATCATCAACCGTTTGGCTCAAGAACATCTGAGTAGATAGTTCCCGAATGGTGTTTAGATAATGCGTATCCATTTCCACTTGTGTTCTCAACTCCTCCATCGCGGCCAGCTCTTCATAGTGGTTTTCTTTGAGTTGTTCTAAAGCTTTCTTTTTCTCAACAATCTGGTGAGCAATATTATGATTGTGAATGAGTACTTCTAATTTTTGCACACAAGCTTCAAAAAATCCAATCTTGGTTTGGCGCAGTTTAAATTCTGACCTAAAGCCTTCTATTAATGATTCGCCCTCTCTTTTGTGCTGTGGTGCAATCTCGATACCGGGGTCCAAGTCTCTTTCAAGCTCTCGAATGTCCTGCCGAATTTGTTCTAGCTCATCTTTATTCTTCTGAATTTGGCTTCGACAATAGTCGATCCGACTTCTGACCTGTCCAACTGTAGAACGTTTAAATATGCGTTCCTTCTGCCTTTTCTTTACAAATGTGATCAGTCCCATAATTGAAAAGCCCAAAGCTACTATCAACAGTAAGGCGATGAGAACAAATCGGAGAAAGGGAAAAAATCTCATTAAAAAGAAAGTGGCGATAATACCTATGACCCCAAACCAGAGCAACTTTTCATTTTTATTTATTCCCATAAATACAAGATAGAATAAAGGAGAACGCAGGATAGTGTTTCAATTTCAAGTCGGTTATTGCCTGACTATCATACTGAAGTTGTTTAAAAATGATTGATTGGCAGCAATTTGAGAGAACAAGAACTTGAAAACGGCTTTTTTCTTTACCGTAGCGCTGCTATGCTAAAGAAAAAACCAGTTCCCAAAACCTCATTCCTTCAAATTTCGCCTCAAAAAAT
>Ga0070728_10003764_pt1 | contig 16378 bp, 13 predicted proteins | sample tdDd471_FD_66723 | JGI IMG/M metagenome (GOLD analysis project Ga0070728, IMG submission 66723) | Marine sediment microbial communities from the Atlantic coast under amendment with organic carbon and nitrate - tdDd47.1 | ecosystem: Environmental > Aquatic > Marine > Coastal > Sediment | place...
CGCCGCACAAAAGGCGGGCAACCTCACATCCATAGCAGGGCTGAAGGCCGCCATCATGGAAGGTGCCGTGGACCGTGTGCGGCCCAAACTCATGACCGTTGGCACCACGGTGATCGGCCTGTTGCCCATTATGTTCGGCACCGGCGTTGGCACCCGCATCATGAAGCGCATCGCCGCCCCCATGGTGGGCGGGCTTGTATCCTCAACCATTTTAACGCTGGTGATCGTACCGGCCCTGTATCTTATCTGGAAACGTTGGGAGCTGCGCCGCGAAATGCGCAGAACTCCCCCGCAATAACGGAGCATATCATGAAACATATACTGACCATTGTATTCGTAACCGCCCTTGTCATGATGACGATTCTGCCCCGGGCCGCGGCAGACACCAAAGCCTTTGACGCCGCCATGCAGCCGGTGCTGGAGCAGTACCTGAGTATTCAGGAGGCCTTGTCCGGCGATACCACCAAAGGTGTCACCGATGCGGCAAAGAAGATCATTACCCTGAGCGCAAAGATCGATCCCGCAACCGTAACCGGCGAACATGCAAAGCATTACAGGGATATCCCCGAAAAACTCAAGGCTGCGGCCACGGATATGGCGAAACAGAAAACCCTGAAGGATATGCGCAAGGTGTTCAAGGAGCTGTCCAAACCCATGGCCATGTGGGCAACCATGTCCGTCCCCACAGGCATCAACGTGGTGTATTGCTCCATGTACAAGGGTTCCTGGCTGCAAAAGGGCAAGCTGGTGGCCAATCCCTATTATGGCAAGGACATGCTGCGCTGCGGGGAGATTGTCTCGGGCGAAGACGCGGGCCATGCCTCGGGGCACATGAAGAAAAAAGAACCCCAAAAGAAAAGCAAAAAGAAGAAGTAAGAAGCAGGCAAAGAAAAACCCCGGCTTCGTGAGAAGTCGGGGTTGGGCTGGTAAGTGGTGCCTAGGGACGGAGTTGAACCGCCGACACGGGGATTTTCAGTCCCCTGCTCTACCAACTGAGCTACCTAGGCTCGTGAGATCAGGATTGTATCTTTACGCGCCTGTTTGTCAAGCATATCTGCATCGAAAATATCAAAAAAATGCAGGGGCATTATCCCCGCCAGGGACTCTTGCGTGCCGCCAGCTCTTTGTCGATCATGCTCTGCAGACGGCTGCGAACCCGTTCTACCAGTTTATTCACTAAGATGCGATCATGCACCTGATCTGCGGTGTATTCGTCAAAGGGGATGGGTTTACCGAAAACGATCTTCCATTTGCTGGGCAGGGGCAACAGCCCCAGGGGGCCCAGCAGGGGGAAGGTTGGGGTCAAAGGCAGATAGGGCAGGCCCAATAGTTTGGCCACCTGCTCGAAATTCGCCAGCACCGGATGAGTTTCCTCGCTGCCGATAACCGCCACCGGTACAATGGGAGCCCGGGTGTTCATGGCCAGACGGATAAAACCACCACGGCCAAAACGCTGCAGACGGTAGCGTTTCTTGTACTGTTTCTCGATACCCTTGATGCCCTCGGGAAACACCAGGGCCACGTCGCCACGGTTCAGCAGGCTTTGCCCGTTTTCCTGACAGGCGCGAACGCTGCCCAGCCGGGCCATGAAGGTGCCCAAAAACGGGAAATAGTAGATAAAATCTTCCAGCAGGGGCCGCACCAGCCGTTTTTCCGGATGGTTGCGGGAGACCGCCTCGCGGATCATCAGGCTGTCGTAGGGCAGCATACCGGCGTGGTTGGCCACCAGCAGCACCTTGCCCGAAGCCGGAATGTTTTCGATACCCTCAACCTCGGCACGCCAGTAATTGCTGTACAGGGTATCCAGAATACCCTTGACCTTTGATTCGTATTCCGGTTCGTAGCCGTAGCCGTCACCGATTTTTCTGCGCCAGGATACTGCCGCGCTTTTGGCCGCAGCCTCTTTGGCGGATTGCTTCTTTTCGGTTTTGGGAGCCGCCGGTTTTGCCACAGATACGGGTTTTGCCGCCACGGTTGCAGATGCAGCAGCTTTTGGGGTTACGTTTTTGGCAACAGTCTTCTTTACGGTGCTTTTGGTCGCAGTCTTTTTGGCTGCGGGTTTCTTTACGGCGGTTTTGGTTGCAGTCTTTTTGACAGCGGGTTTCTTTGCCGCCACCTTTTTGGCTACAGGCTTCTTTTCAGCCGTTTTCTTCGGGGCTGGTTTCTTTGCATCAGGCTTTTTGGCTGTAGCTTTTTTAGCCGTAGTCTTTTTTGCGCTGCCGCTTTTCTTTTTTGCCGCCGCCTTTGTGCCGGAGCTTTTTTTAGTGCTGTTTCCGGCGGGTGCAGAACCACCGTTTTTTGTGCGTTCCAGCGGATTTTTTCCCAACACGCTTTTAGCCATGACGGTATCCTCGCTTCACACCTGCAATTGCAGCATTCATTGGTTCATGTTTCCGGCAAGCACTTCCACTGCCTCCCGGGACGAATACCGGCACTTCACCCCAAGGGTGTATTCGGCGCGGCTTCCATCGGCGATCAGGGGATACTTCATATGGGGCAGCAGATAAGGAGACACGCTGTACAGTTGCAGCGCCCAAAACAGGCTCACACCTGCGGTGAGTACGGTTTCCGGCACCGAGATGGACTTGCGGCCCATGATATCCAGCACCGTGCTCATACGCACCACGCCGGGAGCCACCACGTTCAGCGTACCTTCAACCTTTTTGGCAAACACCGCCGCCAGATAATACTGCACCAGATCATTCTCGTGGATAAACTGCATCAGCGGGTCGAAGCCCACAATCAGGGGCACCAGGGGGCGGCGTATCCAGTTAAGGAAAAAGTTGTTTGCCTGTTCCCCCACGGCGGTGCCTTCCCGCAGCACAATGGTGCTTACCTCGGGATGTCGCTCGGAAAACTGCTTAAGCTGCCGCTCGGCTTCCACCTTGTCGGCGATAAAGCTGTCAGAGGCATGGGGAGCCGCCGGGGTGTCTTCGGAAATATAGAAGTGATTCTGGGGACGTGCGCCGTAGATCATGGTGGAGCTGCGCAGGATGATGCGCTGTACTCCGCTTTCGGTGCATGCGTCCAGCAGATGCATGGTACCGATGGCCTCCAGCTCGTGAGCCAGAGTAGAACGACGCACCAGGGAGAAGATGAACACCAGATGCAACAAGGTGTCCACCTTCTCCTTGGTGAAGATTTTCGTTAACAGGCTGCCGGTGTTGGGCAGAGACAAATCCACTTTGTAATAACAAAACCGGGGGTCGCTGTGCTCCACCTGGAAAATGTCAATGGCCACAATTTTGGCAACATCCTCCCGGGCCAGTAATTTGGCAATGAGCTTTCTGCCCAAAAAGCTGGCCGCACCGGTAATGGCGATCACCCGCCCGCCGGTGGCTGTACTGCTTTCCGACACCTGTACCATCAAATACCTCGCAATACGGATCAGATTTCAGGTAAGGAATCACATACATCCGTGGTGCTGTAATCACCGCAGACATTGGGATGTTCCGGCACCGGACAGTAGGAATAGCAGTCCATGACGCAGATACCGGTTTCCGTGGTGCCACTTTGGCTTTCCATGGTCAGCTTGCCGCAGGAGAAACCACGGGGGCAGTCATAGGTGCCGATGCTGTTGCCGTCGTCATCGCGACGCTTGCAGTCGATCTCCCAGATGCAGGCTTTGTAGTTTTCGCGCTCATCAACCTGACCCATGCGCACGCATTTGCCGTTCACGCAGTCGTAGTCGCCGTCGCCGCTGCCACAGTCTTCCTTTTTCTCGCAGCCGAAGTTCCATTCCACGCAATGACCGCTGTCACCGCAATGGGCGTCTTCTTCGCAGGCGCAGCAGGTGTAGCTGCCAAAGCTGGTCTCACAGGTGCCACGATCCGGATGGAATTCGTCGGGCACGTCGAAGTTGCACCAGTAACCGATTTTACAGTCACCGGTATGACGACAGCCGGTGCGCTCCACGCACTGTTTTTCGCCTTCGATTTCCAGACATTCGTTACTGCCAAGGCAGTCGATGTCGTCTTCGCAGCCGGGATAGCATTCACGGGTATCCACGTTGCAAAGGTTTTCCGGGGGGCACTCGGATTTATCGAAGCAGTCGCCTTCAAGGCACTGACGGGTTACAGGATCACAGGCAAAGCCAGCCGGGCAGTCCATGCTTGAGGCGCAGCCATCGCGGCAGTGACCTTCGGCGCAAACCTGATTGGTGGGGCACTCCAGATCGTCATGACAACCGGCATAGCAGCGGTGGGTCAGGAAGTTGCAGACCGGTTTGTCCGGCACATCGGCGCAATGGGAATCGATGCAGCAGGTGCCGTCGCCCACAGCGGTGGGATCGAGGGTGCACTGACCGGAGGTGCATTTGAAGGCAGTACCGTAGCCAACGCAGTCGGTGTCGCCGTAGCAGGCACGACCGCAGACCATCTCGCCGCTTTCGGGATCGGCAACGCACAGATCGCTGCCAAAACCGCACTGGGCATGGTCGGTGCAGGCTTCGCACAGTTCCAGACGACGCTTGCACTGGTTCGTGGACATCTCGCAGTAGTAGTCCGCAATGGGGGTGCAGTCGCGGTCATGGGTGCAGCCCCGCTGCACTTCCTCTTCTTCCACAACATCACCATCAGGAATCACGAATTCCACATCACCATCGGTAACGGTGCTGTCATCGGTATCACCATCGGTGTCACCGTCAACCGGCTTTACAACGCAGGAGCCGTCTTCACACACCTGGCCATCCTGACAGGTAAACAGCAGCACCCATTCGCCGTCGGTGCATACCTGGGCAGTAGTCTCGTCACTACAGCGGGTAGCGCCGTCGTCGGAACAGGAATCCCCGGTTTCACCGCTGTCGCTGCATGCAAACAGCAGCAGGGCGCTGGTCAGGGAAAGAATAAATATTAACAGTCTGGAGCGGGACATACGGGGCCTCCTTACAACAACTATGGACTATTTCTTTTTCAGGTCCGTTTTTAGAGTATTGTGTTTCAATTGCTTGCGAATATCGTTTTGTGCCGGTTTAGCCACCGGCGCTTCGGTAACTTTTTGTTTGCTGAACCGGAGCTTGCCCCAGTTGCGCAGGGTATGAAAATCACCGGAATGCACCGGATTCCACATCAGATAGGCGCCCTTATTTCCCTTGCCGGAGTGATCCACCCGAAAGAGATTGAGGGTCCATGCATCGCCGTCTTTGGGCGGCATATTGGGCAGGCTTTTGTTGCCCTTGAACACGGTTTTGTAGGGAATGGCCATTTCCACGGTCCAGCCCACATCGGTGTCGCCGCGCTTGCCAACGGTGCCATCCACCTTGACCGCGCTTTTCATGCCACTTTCCCAGGGCAGATCCTCGCCGCGGCGGGGTCCTTCATGGAAGAACTTGTCAAACTGCACATTGGCGGGGTTGACCTGCAGTTCGAAATATTCTTTGCCGTTGTTGTCGGCGTCGATCATGACCTCAACGGCTTCCTCTTTGTAAATGGGGTCGTCCTTTTTGCTGTAGGAAGACAGCAGATCGGTATCCTGACAGATAAAGGACACATAGAGATATTTGTCATCGTACAGCAGGCGTGCCTGGCTACCGGGATGATCAGTGCGGCGGGTGCCCCATGAATCCACAAACTGTCCGGTGGTGGAGGCCCGCTTCCAGGATGTTTCATCCAGCTTGCCATCGATTTTGATCTTTCCGGCGGTCCGGTAGGCAATGTATTCTTTTGCTTTAACCGGCTTGCCGGGTGTGATGGAAACCACACCGCCATTGACCCGGTGGCCTTCGTCTGCCTGGTTGGCATTCAGGGGTTTCATGCGGTTTTCGACATCGCTTTTGCCCGGATCTTCAACATAGAAGCCCATCCACATGCGACCTTTATCCCCGGGGAAATCCGCAGGAAGCCGCAAACGGAAAGAATCCTTGACAATTTCACCCTTGGGCCAGCTTGAGGGCAAAAAACGCCCATATACGGGCTTGTGATCCAGCCGCACCCGGTACTGACCGCCGTTAACCGGCTCCAGGTGACCAAAGAACAGCCAGTCGCGGGTTACCCGATCCAGCACCTTGTAATACAGGGTTATGGTGAAAAACCGTCCCTTTATGGGCTTGGCGGGTTCCAGATCGTAGCCAAGAATCTCCAGTTGGTTGGACATATTCACGTTGAGGCTGTGCTGCACCTTTGGCGCTGCATCCAGAACATACTGTTTTATCAGTTTTTCGGTCTCCGCGCTTTTGGGAGCAGGTTCGTTCACCCGCTCGCATGCGGCACATAACAGCATGAAAATACTTACGGCAAATACCCCGCGTTTGAACATCCACGTTCCTCCTGAACTCTTAACCAGTGTTTAATAATTGCCATTACAGGACAATAAAAACTGTTTTTCATGTTATCCCTCCTGCATCACAGCGTCAAGGTTATTTTTGCCAATATATACAGTGAAAATGCAACGATATGGTTCATTTCGTCAAGCGCTTCCCCGCCTCACAGGCCGCAGGGATTATTAAAAATAATCTGCCGAAAAAGCCCATGTCACCGAATGCATTATTAATACGGTAATCTGTGTGGTATTCTTGATATCTTACACAGTTTGGAGTATAAACAGAAAGATGTAGAGATGAAGCAAGTTGTGAAAACGAACGATGGAACAAACCCGGGGCACGGCCATTGCTCAGCTTGACGAACGCTGAAAACGTGCTACAACGGGTTCTATGCAGTCACAACAAGGATGTTAAGCGTAACACCTTCCGTGTAGCGAGGTAAACATGGGACACAGACTCGGACAGCTTCTCGTCAGGGAAAAAATGATTACCCTCGACCAGCTGCGTCAGGCCCAGGATGTACAGAACAAGGACGGCGGACGCCTTGGTTATAACCTGACCAAGCTGGGGTACATGCAGGAAAATCAGCTTATCGATTTTCTGAGCAAGCATTACGGTGTCCCGGCCATTAACCTTGAAGACTTTGAAGTTGATGCCGAAGTCATCAAACTGATCCCCAAGGATGTGGCGGAAAAGCATGTGTGCATCCCCATTAACCGTGCGGGAGCATCCCTGATTGTCGCCATGGCAGATCCCTCCAACATCTATGCGGTGGATGACATCAAGTTTTTGACGGGCTATAACGTTGAAGTCGTTGTTGCCTCGGAAAACGCCATCAAGGAATCCATTGACAAATACTACGATTCATCCAGCGAAGCCTATGACGAAGTCATGGAAGATTTCGATCTGGACGATATTGAGCTTGCCGGTGAAAGTACCGACGAAGACGAAGACGACGACGGCAGCGTCATCGACCTTGAAAAGGAAGCCTCCACGGCCCCGGTCGTCAAGCTTGTTAACCTGATGCTGGTTGACGCCATCAAACGCCGCGCCTCGGATATTCATGTCGAAACCTATGAAACCGAGTTCCGCATCCGCTACCGTATTGATGGCGTGCTGTACGAAGTTATGAAGCCCCCCATGCGGCTTCGCTTCGCCATCGTTTCCCGTCTGAAGATTATGAGCCGCCTGGACATCGCAGAAAAACGACTGCCTCAGGATGGTCGTATGAAACTGCGTCTTTCCGATGGCCGCGAAATGGATTTCCGTGTTTCGGTGCTGCCTTGTATGTTCGGCGAAAAAGTCGTTATGCGACTGCTGGATAAAAGCAATCTGCAGCTTGACATGACGGTGCTTGGTTTTACGACGGAACAGCTCACTGACTTTCACAAAGCACTGCACAGTCCCTGGGGCATGATTCTGGTTACCGGCCCCACGGGTTCCGGTAAAACCACCACTCTGTACTCCGCTCTTTCGGAGTTGAATAAACCCGAAGAAAATATTTCCACTGCAGAGGATCCTGTTGAGTTCCAGCTTCACGGTATTAACCAGGTGCAGATGCACGATGACATCGGCCTGAACTTTGCAGCGGCGCTGCGTTCCTTCCTGCGTCAGGATCCGGACATCGTCATGGTCGGTGAGATTCGAGATTTTGAAACGGCTGAAACCGCTATTCAGGCGGCGTTGACCGGTCATATGGTCTTGTCCACCCTGCATACCAACGATGCTCCCTCTACTATTTCCCGACTGCTGAACATGGGTGTCGAGCCCTTCCTGGTTGTCGCGGCGGTTGTGCAGGTTGTTGCCCAGCGTCTGGTGCGTAAAATTTGCCAAAACTGCATTGAGGAGAAGGAGCCCAATAAAGAAGATCTTCTGGAAGCGGGACTGGCCCCGGACCGGGTGGAAACTGCCACAATTTTTGAGGGCAAAGGCTGCAACACCTGTAACGACACCGGTTTCAAGGGTCGCCGGGCGCTGTACGAAGTCATGACCTTCCTTGATGATCTTAAGGATTTTGTGCTTAACGGCGCATCCGCCATTGAATTGAAACGTGAAGCCATCCGCCTGGGTATGATGACCCTGCGTATGAGCGCCCTTGATAAAATGCTTGCTGGCGATACGACCTATGAAGAAGTCATCCGCTGTTCGTCTGCAGACCAATAATTCGGGAAGCACGAGGATTACCAGATGGGCATAACCCTTCACCAGTTGCTCAAGGCAATGATTGAGCGGGGTTCATCAGATCTTCATATCACCACGGGATCTCCACCACAGCTGCGCATTGATGGCCGTCTGGTGGCGGTCAAATCTCCGCCGTTGACTCCGGCGGATACCAAGCAACTGGCCTACAGTATTCTGACTGAAAGCCAAAAAGCCCGTTTTGAAGCTGATCAGGAACTCGATTTATCCTTTGGCGTCAAGGGGCTGTCACGCTTCCGCGCCAATATCTTTATGCAGCGCGGTGCGGTGGCTGGCGTATTCCGTACCATTCCTTTCAAGATCATGTCGTTCCAGGATTTGGGTCTGCCGCCGGTGGTTGGCGATCTTGCCCGGCGTCCCCGCGGTCTTTTACTGGTTACCGGCCCCACGGGTTCTGGTAAAACCACCACCCTTTCGGCCATTATTGATCTTATCAATACCGAGAAAAACGCCCATATCATTACCATTGAAGATCCCATTGAGTTTTTGCATCCCCATAAAAACTCGTTGATCAACCAGCGTGAAGTCGGTGCGGACACCAGTTCTTTCAGCACCGCCCTGCGCTATATTCTCCGTCAGGATCCCGACGTGGTTCTCATCGGTGAAATTCGTGACCTTGAAACCATTGAAGCTACCCTGCGTATCGCCGAAACCGGCCATATGGTGCTGGCAACCCTGCATACCAATAACGCGGTGCAGACCATTCACCGTATTATCGATATGTTCCCGCCGCACCAGCAGGATCAGGTGCGTGCCCAGCTCTCCTTCAGCCTCACAGGCATTCTTGCGCAGCAGTTGCTGCCCAAGGCCAGCGGCTCAGGTCGCGCCATGTGCCTGGAAATCCTGATTCCCAACCCTGCTATCCGGTCCATGATCCGTGAAGACAAAATTCACCAGGTCTATGGTCAGATGCAGATGGGCCAGACCAAGTTCGGCATGCAGACCTTCAACCAGTCCCTCTTTGGCCTGTATAAACAAAGAATTGTCACCCTGGAAGAAGCCCTTGCCCGGTCCCACGACATCGACGAACTGATGGACATGGTGCAGGAAGGGGACAAGCGAAACAAGAACAATAAAAGCGGCCTTAATCTGGCGGGCTCCAATCCCAATTTCGGGGGAACCAGCTTCAAGCCGAAATAATCACATAAAACCGCTGTCTTATACCTTTGAGTTTATTGAAAGTCGCTCTGACAACCCTGGGGTGCCGCAGTAACCACGCGGATACTGCTGCGATTGTGGACTGCTTGTCACCGTCCCATATTGAGGTGGTGCCCTTTGCTTCCACCGCTGACGTGTATGTGGTTAACACCTGCACCGTCACCGCTGTGGCTGACCGGCAAAGCCGTCAGCTTATCTACCGGGCTCACCGCCGAAACCCCGACGCCCTGATTATCGTCACCGGCTGCTATCCGTCGGTTTCTCCCGATGCCATTGAACAGGCTGCCCCCTATGTGACATTGGTGCCCGGTGTGGAACCCCACAGGGTGGCGGAACTCATTCACCGCAGGACCGGCAAAGAGGACATCCCGCTGACCGATACCCGTGAACATCCCTTTGGCCTGCCCCAGTCCCGTCCGTATTTGAAAGTACAGCAGGGCTGCCCCATGGGTTGCGCGTATTGTATTGTACCCACCGCCCGGCCCGGCAGCGCCAGTATCAGCATTGAAGAAGCCCTTGCAGAAGCCCGCAGCCTTGTTGATGCCGGAGCCAAAGAGCTGGTTATCACCGGCACCCACCTGGGACTGTATGGCAAAGACCTTAGCCCCAAAAGCGGGCTTGGACCACTGCTGAAAGCCCTTGCCACGGCCCTGCCCCATACCCGGCTGCGCATCAGTTCTCTGGAGCCATGGGATGTCACCGAGGAGCTTATCCTGACTATCGCTGACACACCCCAGGTGTGCCGACATTTGCACCTGCCCCTGCAAAGCGGAGCAGCCGCCACCTTAAAACGCATGCGCAGGCCATATACCCCGCAGCGCTTTGCTGACATTGTTGCAATGGCGCAAAAACTGCTGCCCGGGTTTACCCTTGGCACCGATATCATCGTGGGCTTTCCCAATGAAAGCAACGAAGACTTTGAAGAGTCCCGGCAGTTTTTTGAGGCTTTGCCTTTGGCCTACGCCCATGTGTTTCCCTACAGCGAACGTCCCGGCACCGATGCCGCAGCCATGAAACCCAAAGTCCAGCATCAGGAAATGCAGGCCCGGGCAAAAATCCTGCGCAGCATTGCACTTGAAAAAAAAGTGCAGACCCTCCGGGCGGCTGTGGGTAACTCATTTGACGTTATCTTTGATGCCCCTCCAACAGCGGGGCAGACACATATCAACGGCATGTCCGCTGAGTACTTTCCCTTTATGATAACCTGGGATGCCGGTATGAGCGCTGCTTCACTTGCCACGGTGAGGGCAGTTGATCTGGATGAAGATTCCGTGCGCCTCATTGGTGAACGCATAACCCCACAGGGTGAATGATGAAAGAATTATCAAAACGACAAATAGAAACCATTGCCCATAAACTCTATGATGCCATCGGCATAGAGCTTTCCGATGACAACCTTGCCATTGAGGCTCTGACCCATCCGAGTTTCACCCACGAAACCGATGAGGTAATGATCTCCTATGACCGGCTGGAGTTTTTGGGAGATGGCGTGGTTAATCTGGTTGTTGCAGAGGAACTGATGCGTCGCATGCCGGATATGGAAGCGGGCATGCTGACCCAGTTGCGTGCCCGCATCATCAGAAAAGAAGGGCTCTTGCAGGTTGCCCTGGACCTCAACCTTGGGGAACTGGTGCTTCTGGGTGCCGGTGAAGAGCAAACCGGCGGCAGGGAACGGGAGTCAACCCTTGCAGACCTTGTGGAATCCATCACCGCTGCGGTGTATCTGGACAAAGGCTTTCAGACTGCCCATGATATGATCCTTCGCCTGGTTATGCCCCAGATCGAAACCGTAATCAAAGACCGTGGCCGTGGGAACCCCAAGGGACAGTTACAGGAAGCCTGCCTGCGCCGGTTCAGTTTGAACCCAACATACAAAACCCTTGGAACCGAAGGGCCTCCCCATGAGCCGGTTTTTGATGTTGAGGTATGGCTTCCCGGCGAGCGTCCTTTGGGACGGGGCAAAGGTTCATCCCGACGGGCGGCTCAGGAAGCCGCAGCCATGGATGCCCTGGAGCACCTGGACAACGATTGAGACACCCCAAAACTACCGGGGAATACACCTGTCAGAGCCGTGCACGCGGCACACATGCAGGCTCATGGCGATGTGTTACTGAAAAGAATCAGGCAAAAAGGACTGCGGTACAACCGCCTATTCTTCAACCGTTTCAGCTACCACGGGGGGTGCGATCGGTGCAGAGTCTTCACCGGGCAAACCAACCTTCTCGCGGTAGGCGCGAATAATGGACTGCTCAAAGTAATCGCGGGTTTCCTGGTTTAAGGGATGACAGATATCCTTGAATGTTCCGTCCCGTCCCTTTTTGCTGGGCATGGCCACAAACAGGCCGTTGTTGCCCAGAATCACCTTCAGCTCCCGCAACACAAAGGCATTTTCCAATACAACAGACACATAGGCTTTCAGCCGGTCTTCTCCTACGGGGAAAATCTTGATATCGGTAATTTCCATGAGTTGCTCCTCAACAGTGCAGTATGGATACCACTTCTACTGCTGCAAACATTCCAAGTCGATTTATCTGTTGGGCCAGGCGTTCGGCTTCATACCGCTTCTCCAAAAGCACAAATAAAGCTGACCCTGAACCACTTAATCCTACGACGTTAGGTGTATATTCACTAAGTTCACAAAATGCGTGATGCACCTCGGGGTACGTACGCTCAACTACCGGCAAAAAAGCATTAGTGACCTTGGCTTTTAACCCATACAATCCACAGTTATAGTCAACATAATTTTTAACACTATCAACAAAGTGTGTCAAGCTAATTTCATTTCCAGACAACTTAGGTATGCTTTTGTCCCAGTTTTGATACATTTCCTGTGTATTTGCCGGACACTTCGGCATTAGCACTACTGCGAATAAGTTTACATTAAAACCCAGCGATTCCAAGCGATCACCAATACCACGAACGATACCGTGTCCGGGATGCACAAAAAAAGGCACATCCGCTCCCAGGTTCTGTGCAATATCCGTATAGCTTCCCATATCCTGGAGCCGGACTCCACTCCATGCCGCAAGCCCGCGCAACACTGCTGCCGCGTCACTGCTGCCCCCACCAAGCCCTGCCCCGGCCCAAATCCGTTTGGTGATATGTATGTGCACACCTTCATCAAAGTGATGCCGCTGCCGAAACCAGTTCACTGCTTTTACCGCAAGATTGTTTTGCGTTTCCAGCTCCGGGTGCCCCGGCACGGTAAGGGTCACGCTTCCCAGGGGCGCCTTTCCTATCCCAAGGCTTACCGCGTCCCCCCAGTCAACCTTTACCATCACCGATTCAATATCGTGATATCCGTCATCCCGCAGGCCAAGAATATCAAGATACAGATTCAGCTTGGCCGGAGCAAACACATGCACCCGGTTTCCGGTGATGTGTATACCCGTTTCTGTTGTGTGCTGCGAGGCGCTCATGTATCGCTCCTGCCCATGGTGCTTTGTGCCCTTTTCCCCAGTTTGGGAAATGTCCGCCGTACATACTCAAGAGCCTGATAGCGGGTTACGACTTCCTCGTCAAGTATGGCCTCCTCAACCGCATGGAGCATTTCCCGAAACCGGGGCCCGGGAGTATAGCCCATTTCAATAAGATCCTTACCGGAAATCAATTGCATCCGTTGGGGAGGAGGATCTTCCCGCATGCGCTGTAATGCGTTGACCGCATATTCCCAAGCGGTCAGATCTCCATCGGAGGCCAGACTGTCGGCACGGTGCAAGGCCAGAAGATTTTCAATTTCCGGACGCATGAGAAAACGCTTGAGGCTTCCTTCCCGGCGTTTCATCAGGCCCATAAATTCCATATGATGGGCAACCAAAGCGTGGACGCCGTCCGCCAGCTTTACGCTCATACGCAGGCGCTTTGTGATGCGCCTGGCCATGGTGGCTCCCATGGCCTCATGGCCGCGGAAATGCCACGCGCCCCGGGCATCCTTCATGGCGGTGGGTACCTTGCCAATATCATGCAGCAGGGTTCCCCAGGCAAGCACCTGGGACACCGGCTCTTCAAGAGCATCGAGGGCCAGCGCGGTATGCCGCAGTGCATCGCCTTCGGGATGAAAGCGGGGCGACTGCTCAACCTGAGCCAGATTGTCAACTTCCGGCATATATGCCTGCAACAAACCAAGATCCTGCAGGGTCAGCAACGCCGCGCCTCTCCGTGGCCCGGTTATGCACTTGCTCAGTTCCACAAACACCCGCTCCGGCGATACAAACACAATCTGCGCCGACATCTCCCGGATAGCATCGGCGGTATCCTGATGGATTTCAAAGCCCAAACGCGCAGCAAGACGCACTGCCCGCAGCATCCGCAAACGGTCTTCCCCAAAGCGCTGCCGGGGATCACCAATGGTGCGGATCACCTTTTGCTTAAGATCCTCCCTGCCGTCAACCCAGTCCAGTATCTGCCCGTTCACCGGGTCCATCAACATACCGTTAATGGTAAAATCCCTCCGCAGCACATCCTGCCGGGCATCGGTAAAAAACACCTTATCAGGGCGACGTCCATCGCTGTATGCACCTTCACCTCTAAAGGTGGCCACCTCAACGGTATGTTCGCCCATCAACACCAGTTGCACTCCAAAAGCCGCCCCGAATTCCACCACCCGGGGAAACATCTGCGCCACTTCTTCGGGCCTGGCGCTGGTGGCAACATCATAATCCGTTGCAGCGATACCCAGCAATTCATCACGGACGCAACCACCTGCCAGATAGGCTTCATGCCCCTGGGCGATAAGCTCCCTGATGATGTGTATCGCGGCTTTCTTTGCGTCCATTATCAGCACTCTCCCTTGTACAATGGAGTGTAACGTTTTCGAGGCAGGGAGGCAAGCAGAGGGATTTCGCCAAAGCATCTGTGCAGAAACCATCCCTTTGTTTTATGAAATGCTTTAGATATCGGTAGTATCAGACAAGGCCGGCCAGACGCCCATAATACCAGTACACAAACCAGCCATAGGTATCCATAATCAGGTCCGGACTCATGCAGAAGATCAGGTATGCAATGCCCACAAAAATCATACCCGCAATGGAGACGATTTTCTGACGCTCACCAACAAAGGTGGAGGCCATGGCGCCCACGGTAAAAACAATCCCAAGGAAATAATATACCGCCGGCTCGGTGTTGCCGTCCTGATTGATAACGCGAAGCACCCGGATCACCATCCAGGCAGCCCATCCCGCTCCTACATATGCAGCCGTCACAAAGCGCATACCCAGCACCAGGCCCATAGGCAAACCGCCCTCATCCAGACGATGTGAGATAAACACCACCGGCTGAATCAGCAGCCAGATTATCATAGCACCCAGCACCCCAACCATAAACGTCGTCATTATAAAATGCATTATCATGTTTACAACGCTAGCATGACCACTGGTTTCCCGCAAGATTTCAGGGACTTATACAATAGCTGCGAATACTGCCTCCATAAAAAACAGCGGACACCCGAAGGCATCCGCTGTTGTATCTATAGTCCAGGTATCAGTCTTAGCGCTGTTTACGCCTCAGCATACCCAGTCCCGCCAGCAGCAACCACAGCCACGAGCTACCTGCTGCGCAGCCACCGCCACCGGTGGAAATACCGGGCCGGTTGGAGTCAACGCTGTCTACAGCATCAACGGCATCAGCTGTTTCCTGCTCTATGATATCATCATCAACCGCATCGACGATGGCGTCGCTGCTGTCATCATCGCCGTCAACAATGATGTCATTTTCAGTGGTGTCCACAGCATCGGTGATATCATCGAGTTCCTCTTCCATACTGTCATCGTCACCATCGATTACGTCACTGTCTCCATCCACAGCCTCTTCGGCATCGCCATCTATCTCGGTATCGCCCTCGATTTCGGTGTCACCGTCCACTTCAACATCACCGTCGGTGTCCGGTTCTTCGTCACCAACAACATCGTCTTCCTGCTCAACTACATCGCCATCAACAATCTCGCTGTCAATGGCATCAATGTCATCAACCTCGGGCTCCGGGTCAGTAAGATCAACGGCGTCAACAACATCATCATCACCATCAATCACCGGTTGTTCTTCAACAAGCAGGCTGTAGGTATCATCCTCAGAAGCGCCGATCACCTGGATAAACAGGCTGGCCTCTTCTTCAAAGGCCAAGTCAATGGCAGACACGGCACCCTGTCCATAGAGCCCTTCGAAGCAGGTGGATTGCTCGTCACACTCCAGGTATATCACCACGGCGATATCCTGCCCGCCATCGGATACGGCCTCGATACGGTACAACGCATTCCCGTCCATGGTTACACTATGCAATACGTCCGGTCCTTGGGGAACCGTGTCCATGCATGCATCATCAGGATTACGGTAACGGTGATAGCCCTCAAAGGAACCGCTGTAGGTTTCGCCAATGGTTACGGGCAGCGCGGCGCTGCAATCATCCCCGGCAGGCAAAGCTTCGCAGATACCGGTAAAACACGCCATGGGGGTATTTACATCAATTCCGCACTGGTACCACTCCGGAGCAGCCTCGTTCACGCAGCCACCGTCTTCATCGCTGCAGGTGTCAAAGGTACACTCATTGCCATCGTCGCAGTCTGCAACCGTTCCGGTGCAAATTCCGTTGTTGCACTGATCATCCATGCTACAGGCCAAACCGTCATCGCACAGGGTTCCGTCTGTCACCCAGCTATCGCCGGGGCATTGCCCCGCAGCGTTGCAGTATTCATCCACATCGCACTGGCCATCGGCAGGGCGACACAGCGTATCGGAAGAGGCATGATTGTCCAGACACTCACCAGCGCCATC
>Ga0070728_10003767_pt1 | contig 16375 bp, 12 predicted proteins | sample tdDd471_FD_66723 | JGI IMG/M metagenome (GOLD analysis project Ga0070728, IMG submission 66723) | Marine sediment microbial communities from the Atlantic coast under amendment with organic carbon and nitrate - tdDd47.1 | ecosystem: Environmental > Aquatic > Marine > Coastal > Sediment | place...
TAGAACTACTTTTACTTTAAATTCAGCTGAAAATCTGCGGCGAGACTTCTTCATTTAGTAGCTTTTTTTGCACTAAAATATCAACTAAGCCGCTGGTTCGAAAATTGGGGGTAAGTATACACGTTCTAAAATAGTGGTGATTCCATTTATTACTCTAACTCTTGACACTCAAAAGTTGACTCAACCAATAGGTCTATTATTGTGGTTGGTGAGATATAGGAATCTTCGATTCTCAAGATATTATCGCAGTCTTCCAAATCGAAACTCCATTTTAGACTTGTGGATAAATTATCAAGCTTAGGTTTTAATTTTTTAACATCCTCATCAGTCTCAACTGTGGTTTTGAATACAAGAATCATTGTTATATTTTTTAAATGATTTCTAATTGGTGCCAAACACTATGATTGTTCATCCTCCTTAGGAATCTTCAACAAAGATAGAGGTGAAAGATGGTTAAGATTCAGGAAGAAACAATCTGACGTTAGGACAAATCAATCATTTCCCGATAAGCAATTGGTGTTATACCTTCTTGTTTTTTGAATAAACGGGTAAAATAGGATTGGTCATCAATTCCCAATTCTGAGGCGATTTCTTGAATAGAAAGGTCTGTTTGAAAGAGTAAAACTTTGGCTTCATTGATTAATGATTCTCTAATCCAAACGGAGGGAGATTTCTGGGTAATTAATTTGATTGTTTTATTTAAATGATTAGGGCTAATATTAAGCATAGAAGCATAGCCAGAAACTTGGTGTTCAGTATTTATATTTTTGTGAAGCAATTCTATAAACTTGTTGGTTAATTTGACTGCAGTTTTATTTTTGTGGTTTGAAAGTGGCTGATAATCAACATTTAAATCGCAGAGTGTAGCGATAAGATGAGATTGAAGTATAAGCTTATTTTGCAGACCATTAGCCGTATATTCATCCAGGATTCTATGTAATGATTGTACTAAATATTTTGCCGATTGGTTTTTAAGTTTGATAATGGGATTTCCCCAAACAGTTAAAAATTCTAATGATTTCAATAATTCTCGACTCCCAATTTGTCCAATTAGAAACTCATTACTAAATCCACAAATAAGACCCTCTCCTTCTATTCCCTCTTGATAATTTTCTACACTATGACTAAAAACCTTTCCCGCAGGAATGACAATACATTCATTTTTATGAATTTTAATTGGACGAAAGCCAGCTTTCATTGCTAATACACCACTTGTTAGAAAAATGAGTGAATGCGTTTTTGCCTTTACTGGTGGAACGGGAGGTTGAGAAATTTTGGTTAAATCTTGTAAACTTGCAATATAGAAGTCTTCGTAACCTTGTTTGAATATATCATTTCGTTTTGAACCAAAGCACATGAAAGATTCCAAAAGTTCATTTGGTTTGAGGATTTTTATTTTTGATTCCATGAGTCTTATTTTTTCTGCTTGCCGCTAAGGTTTTAGCTATGAGCAGCAGCGTCACGCAGGGCGCTTGGCTTATAGTGTGTTGTTATCTGTAGATTTTGTTCTAATTCCATTTTTTTCATGTTTTTCATCATAGGCCCACTTTATGGAATCAACCATGTTTGGTCCTAAGTAAAAGTGAGAAAATCGACACCACCTTCTCGTATTGCATAAGCCAGAATAGGCTATTTTTCTTTGTCTGTGTAAATAATTTGCATAAATGCAGTAGCATTGTTTAGAGGTTATTGACATTTTATGCTTTCTATCAAAAGGGAAGGTTTCATTAACGAACCGCCGTATACGAGACCCCTACGTATGGTGGTGTGAGAGGCGCACTCCGATCATTCTATTGCTCGGAACCGTCTACTCGATTAGCGCCAGTTACATTTCATTTTTTTTCTTAGCTACCACAAAATAACTGGATACACCTTTATAAACCTTTTCGGAATCAACTGTTTGAAAATTTCCTTTTGCAATTAAATTATCTAAATCCGAACTTTTCAGCCTTCTAATTGGAATTGGGATTATTCCAATTTTACACAACATTTGAACAAGTCGAATCTGCAACCCAACTAAAAATGACATTTTGTCCCCTAGACTAGGTGTTACAGAAATAAATAATCCATCAGATTTTAGTAATTCGTTTATTCTTTTCATCACCTTTTCGGGATCAGGAATAGTATGCAACATGTTAAATGCCAGTATTCTATCAAAAGACTCTTTTTTTAGATTTTCATCAAAAATATCCCCTTGAGCAAATGTTACATTTTCGATATTTTTTTCAGCTGCCTTTCCCTTCGAAATTTCGATCATTTTCGAGGATATATCGATAGCATAGATCTCTTTAACGTCATTAGCGATCTCGCAAGCCGTTGTACCCGTTCCACAGCCATAATCCAAAACAACATTAGCGCTTTCTACATGCTTTTTAGTATTTTCCCTTGACTTTTGATGGATGTACTCAAATCGTTCTTCTGTTTTATCGTAATTTTTTGATGCCTTATCCCAAAAACTCTCCGTTTTACTCATTCTACTCTTAATTTTTTATGAAAATTAATGTGTATGCAAAGTTCCAAATTGTTTGGGATAAACGTCATACATAACGGCTCAACTAATGTCCATTTTGGCTCAATCTGAAATCTAATGGCGAAATACCAAATATACTTTTGAATGATCTCGCAAAACTAGAAGGATCAGAGTATCCACACTCGTAGCAAATTTCGCTTATTGATTTTTGAGAATGAATTAGTAGTTTTTTTCCTCTTTCTAGTTTCTTCTGCCTTATATAGTTCGCTGGAGAATCGTTGTATATTTTCTTGAACTTTCTTTTAAATGAAGCAAGACTATTATTTGTCAGGGCAGCCAAACGGTTTAAATTTAAAGGTTCATATAAGTTAGCTTTAATAATTTCTTCAAATGAAAAAGTTCTATCCGAAAATAAACTCCTTGCGATTGTATTTAGATTTGAAGATTCCTGAGTTTGTAGAAGTAATAAAACTATCTCTTTTAGCTTAACTGATAAAATATCTTCATTAAGCGCACTTTTGTGATTAAATAAGTTAGAAACATTCAAAAAGTAAGAACTCACTAAAGCCGAGGCGTCTTGTTGAGCAATGTCTTTTTTTAATGGGTGTTTTAGCTCTTTCCAAAATTTAGGTTTTTCGTAGTTGAATACCTTTTTTAGTACATCTCTATCAAAATGAACAATAATTGTACTTAAAAATCCGGTTTCTCTTTTTGAAAGGGAATTACCAACTGTTTTTCCGCATAATGAAAGTATAACGGTTCCTTTTTTAGCTGCAAAACCTGAATCCGTTAAATCTTGATTCTTTCCTTCGATAATATACGCAAAACAAGAGTCAGTAGGCAAATCTAGTTCTTTCTCAAAGGGCAAGGATAATTGATACCATGAGAACAGTGGTTTTTCAAAGAGCAGGATCTGATTGATATTACTGGTCATGTATTCTGGTACTTAGTATCAATGCTTTTTAGTTTTTCTGATTGGTGCTAACAGAGTAGTAGCTGACGGTAGGAAGCTATTATTTTTACACTTTGTTATGCATAGTTTTCACTCCAATTTTGAGTCCATTTCAATTTTGAGATAGCCTTTAGAATAAGGCCAACCCCTAGTCCAAATGCTGATATTCTATTTTTTGATGGAGGATAAGAGGGAGTATAATAATGTTAGTCATTATTTTTCAATGGCTTAATTTCAAGAATGGTTCCAGCAATATGACGTGTGCCATTTTCTAAATTAAAATAGTAAGTAACAAGGACACGGTTTTTATTTAATTGAATAGGCCAAGTATATCCAATATCTGAATTACCACCATCATCTCTTAGGATAATTTCTGGTGCAGTTCCAAAATTTGTACATTCAGCATTTAAAATTCGAGCCCGAATTCCAAATGGTTCATGACGGTATCCATAAGTTAGTAATACGCGCTTATCTCGAAGTATCAAGGCATTTATAGGATGCCCTTGGAAGCCCATGCTTTCCCATTTGAATGTTTTTCCTCCATCAGAAGAGCGAGAAATGAACGCTTGATCGTCTGCCTTGGAGGTTCTTAAAAACCCTACTAAATCCCCTTTTGGAGTTTCAATGATAGACGCTTCATTAAATGATATTTTAGCGTCTATCGCTACAACACTTGAATATTCCCAAGTGATTCCCTTGTTTTCGGAGATCAACAAATGATTGGAGGTTCTATTAATACTATCATTGGCAGCTACTATCCAATAGATTTTCTTGTCTTTCCCTTCATACATAGCACCACGATTGTAGGATGGAAGTGGAGTTCCAAGAGCGTCAAAATTAACTTCTGGTGTAATATTAGGCGGGTAAATAGGAGCTTCCCAGCTCTTTCCTCCATTCGTTGACCGTATTATATATCCCCCTAAAAATATAGCGCCATTTCCCGCGTTAATAAATGGTTTCTTGAGATTATCTAGACCCTCTGGCCTAACAAATGCCCATCCATAACTCGTACATAATATTGTTCCATCTTTTAACTGAAGTAAACATGGATCTTGAGATCCGCCGAAGGGATTTGCATAAATTAACTCAGGATTTTTCGTCCAATTTTCACCATCTTTTGAACGCACCATAACTAAATAGCTATTAGGGTCTGTATGGTTATTCACTTTTTCGCTAAACTTTTTTCGATCTGGGGCTCGACGAAATGCCACATAAAGTTCACCATTTTTCCGTTTAATTACTGAAGGGAAAGAAGAGTAAAACTGTGCATCTTCGTAAATAATTACATCTTTTATCTTTTTGCAATTTTGTGAAAGCGATTCGCTTGTATTTGCTTCCCTATTTTGTGTAAACCCACTTTTTGTTAAGAGAAAAAACAGTAGTGGTATTAAAAATATATATTTCATAGTTATGATTCCTATATGCTTAGTGAATGCTATACAACGGTTTGTGTAAATGGCGTAGCGGCGCATTGCCGCTATGAACATTTTACACTTTGTTACCCTTTCGTCTTTTTTAGCTTCCTTCTTATAACATAAATTGATAAAATCAAGATAAATAAATATCCAATGACTAACAATGTTATCAGCATTGGTAAATTGGAACTCATAACAGTATTATTAGGAATTCTAGTTTTCCAAAAGCTCCATTCATCTGCTATTTTTGATGCAAAACCCCAATTCCCATTCCCGAACACAACAATTCCATCTTTAGTCTTAAGATTTATTCTTGCTGCATTATTGATCGCATCCAAGCTTACTCCATCATGACCAATAATCATATCTCCAGATCCTTTTTTTGCAAATATCATTGGTCCTAAACCATGCATCGTATATCCATTTGGAGTGTGAATATCGTTCATGATATTGATCGTCTTCTTTTTCAAGACATCATTATCTGTAAAATTTGCTTTTAAGAACAAGCTGAAATCTGCGATGTTCGTATATAAAGATGAAGATGCAAGTGATGCATACTTATAATGAGGTGCTATGGATGAATCACTCTTGTAAAAGTTGGCTAAATGCAAAGAAGAAGAGTCTGACCAGTGGTAGGAAGTTTGACCCATTTTCAGTGGTTTAAAAACAGCTTCTGTCATATAATCATTAAAAGATTGACCACTTACTTCTTCTATGACTAATTGAAGTAATGTGTATCCACCTCCAGAGTATTTGTATTGACTGTTAGGTTTATATCCCACCATAGTAACTCCTTCCGTGTAGTAGGCATCCGCAGCCTTTGTTAATGATTCTTCTAAGGTTTGGACTGAATCTTCAGATGTGAACCCTGCATAACCAAGACCATCAATTAGTCCTGAAGTATGACTAAGTAGATTGCGAATTGTAACTTCACTATTATCGAATTCACTATCGGGTAAATGCCATCGACTTAGGTAATTCTCAACTGGATGATCAATATTTAACTTACCTTCTTGAGCCAATGCCAATATGCCCCAAGCTGTCACCCATTTACTTACTGAAGCCATTTGAAAAATGGTATGTTTATCAATCGGCTCATCAATTGAATAATAAAAATCCTTGGAAACTTCTCCCTTTTCTAATAGTACCATGGCTAAATTGCCAATAAACTCATTTTCTAGCTTTGCTTTGGTCGCTTCGATAAATGATGTTGATGTGTTTCCTGAAGTGATAGGTTTTAATAACAGCCCGCTACCACTGCCAAAATAAACAATAGCTGTCCATACAAATAGTATCAAAACTATTAGAGTTATGTATTTGACTATTTTCATTTATAGTATTTTATATGGTCTTTTTGATGAAGAGTAACATCTGTGTATGCGGAACAAAGTTCCGCATACACAGCTTATAATTTATGTATTTTCAGCTAGATGAGAGGTTTTTTAGCCTCCCAATTCATCCCCTTCAATATCCAAATAATCAAGAGGACTGCAAAGCTTTTCCCACGCTTTTCTAGTGATATGAGTATAGATTTCCGTTGTTTCACTGCTACTGTGCCCCAGTAATTCCTGAATATATCGCAAATCGACTCCCCGCTCCAGCAAATGAGTAGCAAAACTATGCCGGAGCGTATGCACAGTGCTATAGGGGTTTACTCCAGCCATCGCTACCGCACGGCGAAAAACCTTTTGTATACTAGACTTTATCTAGTACTATTACTATATGGGCCTCCATGTTGCCCCTCAAATAAGCCCTATGCAGTAGGCTAATCATACAAAGTCTCCATCAAACCAAAACACAATGCATCAATCAGGTCGCGTTGGGGGGTGTCGGCCGCACCTATATTGGTGAGGATAATCACGGACTTTTGTTGATGAGGGTCTATGGCAATTTCAGCTTTGTAGCCCCCAGTTCTACCATTGTGCCATAAAAAAGGCGTTTTGGTTTCAGATTTTTTGATGAACCAGCCTAGTCCTACGGCGAGGGATTCATCCACCGCCATCGTCTCCTCTTTCATAGGGGCCAAATCTCCCTGCAAAGCCTTAAAATTCCATTGGGCATACTTGGCTAAATCGGCGACCGAAGATAAGATGGCGCCAGCACCTTCCAACTCACCCATGTCCCAATTTTTGGTGCGTCGTCCTTTCCAATTATAGGCCGGTACAAGCTTATCGCTTATTTTCCTTCTTTTAGTGGTCGTCTTAGTCATTTTTAGCGGTTCAAAAATCTGCTTGCGGAGAAGGTTTTCAAAGCTTTCTTCGTATATCTGGCGTAGTGTATACCCGAGTAGCCCCACGCCCAAATTCGAATAGTCGTATTGCTCTCCGGGTGCTCCTGACCAGGATGAGGCTCTGTTAAGCAGTCCTGTGAATTTTTCATAATCATAACTTTTATAAGGATTCTTGGCACTAAACACCGTAGCACTCAGGCTATGAGATAAGCCAGAAGTGTGATTAGCCAATTGCTTGAAGGTAAGTGGCCTTTCTTCTCTGAGCTTAAAATCTAAATGGGGCGCAATTAGCCCATCCAAGCTGTCAATCTTTCCATTTTTGAGGGCATTTAATAACAAGTGAACGGTAAACACTTCTGTGATAGCACCAATTTCAAAAACAGCTTGTGCGTTTTCCGAAGGAATCAATCTATTATGATGCCGTTCCACTCCTTGAAACCTAAGCCGATCACCATCGATCAATGCCACTGCGAAATTAGCACCATTGGGAAACTGTCGGATGGTTTCGGTGATCAAATTCAACTGTTGGTTTGATAAAGCAGGATTGACAATGGGAAAGGCCAGCTCGGCCAACTTTACGTCTTTGCCGGTGCTACAGGCCAAAAAAACGAAAGGAAAGAGTAGCAATAGGTATTTCATAGTGCGGGTTTTGCGGAGAAATTATTCTTTTCCCATCACAAAAACAAATAGGGATAGCAGGAAGCACCAATACCAAAACATTTTCTATTTTGGGACTTCAACTACAAAACAATATCCAATATGAGAAAAGCCTTAACCAAAAGCCTCTTCGCCTTTGTCTTTTTATTTTTTATTTCCCTTGATACGACTTCACTCCAGGCCCAAAGCAATGTTAATTTCACGATTGACACCGCTTTGTATAGTGGTTTGAAGTATCGAATGGCAGGGCCCTTCCGTGGCGGACGTTCTACGGCGGTGGCTGGATTTCTAGGCAAGCCCTTCCAATTCATGATGGGGTCTACGGGCGGAGGAGTATGGCAAACAGATGATGCAGGTACCAACTGGAAGAATATATCTGATGGTTTTTTTGGTGGATCAATCGGTGCTGTAGCCATCGCAGAAGCCGATCCTAACGTAATATATATAGGGACGGGTTCAGCCGACCCGCGCGGGAATACCTCTACTGGTCGAGGCGTTTACAAATCTGATAATGGCGGCAAAACCTGGTCCTTCATGGGCTTACCAGAGGCTGGGCAAATTGGTAAAATCCGGGTACATCCCAAAGACCCCAACCTGGTATATGTAGCTGCCCTGGGGCATCTTTTTGGTGCCAATGAGCAGAGGGGAGTCTATCGCTCCAAAAACGGAGGGGAAAGCTGGGAAGCCGTCTTGCAGGTAGGAGACTCCACGGGGGCCGTATCACTGGCCATGAATCCCAGCAATCCGCGTGAAATCTATGCGGGCATGTGGCGAGCGGAGCGCAAACCCTGGTCCATGATTAGTGGCTCTACGGAAGGGGGCGTGTATAAAACCACGGATGGTGGAGATAATTGGAAGAAATTGAAAGGAGGTTTACCAGAAGGCATGGTGGGTAAGGTAGGGGTAACGGTTTCCCCAGCTCACCCAGATCGCGTTTGGGCATTGATTGAGGCCGAGCCAGCAGGCGGGGTTTATCGCTCGGATGATGCCGGAAAGACCTGGAAGCGTGTTAATAAGGAGAATAAACTCCGACAACGAGCTTGGTATTATACTCATATGGTGGCTGATCCCAAAGATGCCAATACGGTATATGCATTGAATACAAGTTTATATCGTTCCGTAGATGCAGGCAAGACGTATACTAATATACCTGTTCCTCATGGGGATATTCACGACCTTTGGATTAATCCGGACAATCCGAATATTATGGCCGTGGCCAATGATGGCGGAGCGCAGGTTACGCTGAATGGTGGAAAAAGCTGGTCTACTTATCACAATCAACCGACAGCCGAATTGTATGGGGTGGTAGTAGACAATGGCTTTCCCTATCGCTTATATGGCGCTCAGCAAGACAACACAACCATTAGCGTTCCGGCTTGGGCGTCCAATAATACCTTACATCCCAAACAGTTATGGTATTCTGTGGGAGGCTGCGAGACGGGCCCGGTGGCCTTGCATCCAGATTTTCCTGAAGTAATCTATGCAGGTTGCTATGGTGGAGCTATGGATCGCTATGATTTACCACAAGACCAGGTGCAAAATATCATGGCTTATCCTCAATTACAATTGGGCGAGGCCGCCAAAAATATGAAATATCGCTTCCAGTGGGTTTCCCCCATGGCTGTTTCCCCCCACAATAGAGAACAGGTTTATCATGGATCACAACATGTACATCGCTCCAATGATGGCGGGAAGACTTTCGAGGTCATTAGTCCAGATCTAAGTACAAATACGCCTGAACACCAGGATTATTCTGGTGGCCCAATCAATCACGATATCACCGGTGTTGAGATTTATAATGTCGTTTTCGAAATCGTCGTTGATCCCAATGATGCCAAAACGATTTGGGCAGGAACAGATGATGGCCGTATCCATATCACCCAAAATGATGGCACTTCCTGGCAAGAAATCACGCCGCCTAACATGCCAAAGTATGGAACGGTAAATAAGATCGACTTGTCAACTCATCAAGCGGGTAGGGCCTTTGTGGCCGTGCAAAAGTATCGCTTTGATGATTTTACGCCATACATCTTCATGACTAATGATTACGGTAAGTCCTGGACGAAATTAACGAATGGACGAAATGGTATACCAGCAGATTACCCAGTTCGAGTGGTGCGAGAAGATCCAGACCGCAAAGGATTACTCTATGCAGGGACGGAGTTTGGTGCTTTCGTTTCTTTTGATGAAGGAAAACATTGGCAGCCTTTACAAATGAATCTACCGGTAAGCCCGATAACGGACATTCGGGTCCATCAACAAGACTTGGTTTTATCTACCCAGGGAAGGTCTTTTTGGATTCTGGATGATATTACCCCGCTTCATCAATTGGATAAAGTACTGGCCCAAAAAGAAGCTCATCTCTTCAAGCCTCGCCCTGCTTTTAAAGTTAATGATAAAGGCGTCGGATTCTTAGCAGAATATGCACCTGTGGCGCGGCCAAGCGGTGCCATTTTGCATTACAATTTAAAAGAAGAAGCCGATTCCGAGGTGAAGGTCGAAATCATTGATGAGCAGGCCCGAGTCGTACGGACTTTCTCTAGTGACACTTTAACGGCCAAAAAACATAAGACACCAATTCTGAAGATAGCGGATGGTATGCACCGATTCAATTGGGATTTGACCTATGAGGGGCCAACGCTAGTAGAAGGTACTATTGTTTGGGGATATACAGGCGGGGTTAAAGCTCCTCCCGGGACCTATGATGTACGGCTGACCTATAATGGAGAATCGAGTATTCAATCGGTTGTCGTAAAAGAAGACCCTCGGATTGCTGATGAAATTTCGGATGCTGATTACCAAGATCAATTGAAGTTGGGCTTGGAAGTGCGAGATGCGATCAATGAAGTGCATGAATCCATTGCTGAAATTCAAAGTATCAAAAAGCAGATTAGCTGGCTGAAAGACCAAACAGATAATGAGGAAGTCCAAAACTTGGCCAAAACCTTAAGTGAGGAGCTCACCACTTATGAAGAGCAACTCATGCAAACCAAGAATCAATCCAACCAGGATCCGATTCGCTTCGCCCCCCGCTTAGATAATCAATTGGTAGAAACTTATAATTACGTGACTGGCCCAGACGGATATATCTCAGGCGGAAGAGAAGGCAAGCCCAATAAAGCAGCCTATGATCGCTGGGGTGATTTGGAGGTTGAATGGACAGACCTGAAGAAGGAAGTCGAAAAGGTATTGGATCAAAGTGTAGAGGAATTCAATAAGATCGTAGAAGAAAAGAGCTTGTTGGGTGTGAAGCGGAAAAAGACGAGGAGTTAGGGTAGGGGAGATGACAGCAATTTCTCATGTAAGGTGTTCACGTCTAAAAATGTAACAGAAATGAGCAAAACGATATTGAAAAGTGGAAATCGGAAGGGGGAAGCCAGGCAGGCTTCCGATTTCGCATTTCCGCCCACAATGAGAAATTGCTGGGGAGATGAGGTTTAAACATTTAGATGTTTAATGTTTAGAGAGTAAAGCGTTTAGAAGATTCAAAAAAAGAGAGCCACAACAGTTTCCAAGGAAACCGTTGTGGCTCTTCAACTATCAGCTAGTATTCAACTAGCCTAAGATTTCTTTATTGCCCGTAAACGGTTGTTGATACAAACGTTCTCCAGTAGCTTTAGCAATGGCATTAGCCAAGGCCGCAGCAATCGGAGGAAGAGAAGGCTCTCCTAATCCCGTTGGATCAATTCCGTTGTCTACAAAGTGGGTTTCAATGGCGGCAGGTGCCTCCGCGTGACGAATCAAGCGATAGGTATGGAAGTTATTTTGCTCCGGCTGGCCATCTTTGAAAGAAAGCGCACTGTACATCGCATGACCAATTCCGTCAACGATTCCCCCTTCAATCTGATTCAGTGCGGCACCAGGATTAACAACAATTCCACAATCCACCGCACACCATACTTTTTGCACCTTAGGTTGATTGTCTTTCATGACCACATCCACCACCTGTGCTACATATGAATTATGGCAGAAATAAGCCGATACCCCCCGATAAACGCCAGGCGTCTCCTTATCCCAATTGGATTTTTCCTTCACCAGCTTCAATACCCCCGCATAACGAGCAGCATCATAATCATTCTTTTCGCCGATTGGATTTTTTTCTGCTTTATCAAAAAGCTCCAAACGGAATTCGATTGGATCTTTTCCTGCTGCTTCAGCTACTTCATCCAAAAAGGATTGCTCAGCATAAGCGATGAAGTTGGATCGAGGTGCACGCCAAGCTCCAGTAGAAATATTGGAGGCTTTATTGTGGTTCTCTACGAGATAATTCTCTACCGCTCCAGCGGGATATCTATTGGCAAATATAGGACTACCATTAGTACCTGCGCCTCTAATATGGAAACCAATCAAGTTGTTATCTGCGTCCAGTGCGGCACGATATAGCACTTTGTAATCAGGACGATAAGTCCCTTGTGTCATATCATCCTCTCGGGTGTAAACCAATTTGATTGGCGCTTGTACTTTCTGCGAAATGACGGCAGCCTCTACGCCAAAATGACCATATAAGCGTCGACCAAAGCCACCACCCATTCTCGTCATTCCAATAGCGATCTTTTCTTCTGGCATACCTAATATGCTAGAAACCGTTTTGCTCAAGAATTCTGGCGTTTGGATGGGCCCGAGTAATTCAGCTTTGTCGGCTTGCACATCGGCGAAGAAGTTCATGGGCTCCATCGTATTGTGCGCCAAGAAAGGAGCTGTATAAGTTTTTTCGATGACCTTTGCCGCGTTTCTAAAAGCAGCATCTGGATCACCATCTTTCCGAGCTGTCTCTTTAGGAGCCTTGCTCAGTAGGTTATCTAATTCCTTCTCATGTCCGGCTGTACTTTCGAGGGCGGTATCCATTTCCCATTCAATTTTCAAGGCTTTTTTAGCCTGTAAAACTTCCCAGGTGGAATTACCCACGACAGCAACCAATTCATTGAAGGCATTGACATCAGACCATTGACTCTCTTCTGCTTTGGTATTGATGCGAATCACATCTTTGATACCTGACATGCCTTTGGCAGCCGTATCGTCCAAAGACTTGATCTTCATCCCAAAGGCCGGTGCATGCTCGATCATCGCAATCAACATGCCCTCTCGTTGTACATCCAACCCAAACAGTGGCTGTCCGGTCACGATCTGGGGACCATCTACATTTTTGCGACTGGTACCAATGATCTTAAAGTCTTTAGCATCTTTCAATGGCACTTCCTCTGGCACTTCTAGTCCAGCTGCAGCAGATGCAATTTCGCCGTAGCCCATAGATTTACCGGATGCGGCATGGGTAATGACACCCGCTGAAGTCGTCAATTCATCGACATTCACTTCCCACTCTTTAGCCGCAGCCTCCAATAGCATTCGGCGGGCAGTAGCACCAGCCATGCGCAGGCTTTGCCATCCCTGACGAATAGATTGGCTACCTCCAGCCAATTGTCGCTGGTATTTTTGTGTATCCAGTGGGGCTTGTTCTACCACCACATCATCCCAGTTCACATCTAGCTCCTCTGCGATGATCATCGGCATAGAAGTTTTGACATTTTGGCCAATTTCAGGATTGGGAGACATAATTGTCACCATGCCATTATCGCCAATTTTCAGAAATGCATTGATGTCAAACCAAGCCTCTGGCATACTCTTGATCTCAGCCTCAGTTGGTGTACAAGATGCTAGCCAGCTAAAACCGAGCACCATACCACCACCTGCAGCAGAAGAAGCCTTTAGAAAAGACCTTCTGTTATATGTTGTTTTAATTAAAGTCATGATAATTGATTGAATTAATGAAGGATAAAAGAAAGATCACTGCTAATGTAGCGGTGTCATTAACCCATTTTATCCGCAGCTGTTTTGATGGCTGCTTTAATACGAACATAAGTACCGCAGCGGCAGATATTTCCGTTCATTGCGGCATCGATATCCTGATCTGATGGATTAGGATTCGTCTTTAGCAGAGAAGCAGCATTCATGATTTGTCCCGCCTGGCAGTAGCCGCACTGAGGCACATCGTGCTCGATCCATGCTTCTTGTAAAGGATGATCCCCTTTTTCAGAAAGACCTTCGATAGTGGTGATCTTTTTGTCGGCAGCTCCAGAAATAGGCATTGAACAGGAACGAGTAGCCACACCATCTAGATGAATAGTACATGCGCCGCATTGTCCAATACCACAACCGTATTTAGTGCCTACCAGATTGGCATGATCTCTCAACACCCAAAGCATAGGAGTTTCAGGTGCGACATCTACCTGGTGCTTTTTTCCATTGATAGTAAGATTGAAAATAGCCATGTTATAGATGAGTTATAGTGATGAATGAATAGTCAAAGTGTATCTTCGCTATCAAAGATATTAATTATTTCTGAAGTGTAATGAACTGTATAGAAAGGTGAGAGATTTCAAATTTACGAAAAAAAAAGCCAAAAGAATAGATCAGAGCCAATTAAGAAATGGAAACTCACCTTGCCGAACCATAAAATGGTTCAATATTTCTTCCTTTACTGCGAGAGAAGCTGAATGACAACGAATGGATCGGCACCTTATAAAACACAGAAAAATAAAAATGCTAAAAAAATATTCCTTCGATACGATCATTTTACTCATCACAGTTGCATGGATAAGTTGTAATAATCTTGTTGATAAAATAGGCGAAACACCAATTGAGAAAGATACTGCTATGGCAATTGCCAATGAAAAAATGCTATTTTGGGATAGCCAGCAAAAAGGAGTAAACGCTTTCAACCAAACACCGAAAGAGGAATGGTATGAAGCAGCAAAGCAAGCCAATATCAAATTGGTACGGTTGACCTTTGGAAAGTGGAAAGGCGTAAAAAGAGATTTCCTGGTCGGCAATGCTGACAAGTATGAAGGCATCCCTGAACCCGATTTTCAACAACTCAAAAAGTTTTTAGACATTGCAGATGAAAAAGGGATAAAGGTTGTACCAACGCCTTTGAGTTTACCCGGCTTTCGATACGTTCAAAATAACAACAAGATACGGGACGGACGATTATGGAAGGACTTTACCTATTGGGAGCAGGCCATTCAATATTGGACAGATATAGCCCAATTACTAAAAGGACATCCAGCTGTAGTTGCTTATGGCATTGTGAATGAACCCTACCCTGAATATTTCTATGGCAGCAAAGAATTTTGGAATATTGATTTTAAAGCATGGTATGCAGAACATAAGGATACACCTGCTGATCTCAATTTGTTCTATAAAAAAATAGTAGCAGCGATTAGAAAAGTAGATGGAGAAACACCTATCGTTTTGGAATCAGGGCAATACGCAACTCCTTGGGCGTTTGAAGGCTTACAGGTTCTGGAAGACCCTTACTTGATTTATTCTTTTCACATGTACGAGCCTTATGGATTCACTACCTATCGTATAAATAAAGAGAAATATCATTACCCTGGTATTTTTCCGATTCAGGAATTGGGCGATCAAAATTTTAACTTAAACTATGATGGCTTAAAAGACTTCTTTCAACCGATTGTCAAATGGCAATCAAAAAATAATGTGCCTGCCAATCGAATTTGGGTAGGTGAATTTGGTTGTGATCGGAGAACAAAAGGAGTAGAAAGATACCTCGGTGATCTAGTCCATATTTTTAATGCGCAACAATGGCATTGGGCATTATATTCCTATCGAGAAGATGTTTGGCAGGCGATGGATTATGAATTGGGAACAGAAAAAGTCCATTGGAAATACTGGGATTGGCAAGCGGCCAAAGAACTGAATTTACACTATGATGACCTATACGCCAAAACAGCCGATAATCCAATTTGGACGATTTTTAAAAAAGAATTTGAGGAATAGACAGGGATAAGTTGAAAGTATAACAAAAAAGGTTTTATCATTTCCAACTTATCCCCATCGGAGATCTATCCTTCTTTCCGTTCTTCAATTAAACCAATCAAAAGATCTACCGCTTCTTTGACAAAGGCTGGATCTTCTGCATAGGTATCTCTTTCAACGACAATGATATTTTCAGGCAAACCCTCCTTCAATCGTTTGAAAAAGGCTTCATCCGATTCTTTGTCTTCTAAGACACCTCCTGCATAGGAGTAGCGGCCTACCCCTCCTTTAGGGATCATAAAATAGGCTTTATCCTTGGTATGCTGTAAGCGCTGACAGATGTCATCGGCCACGCGCTGGATTTCCTCAACATTTAAGCGGGGTACGAAGACGACTGGACTATGGAAAACCTTCTTGTGGTCTTTGTATTGCTCCGGCACCTCGTTAGGTGGTACTAAGATACCCAGATGCTCCGCCCCGCCTGGGCAAAGTACTTGTGGTAATCCTAACTTCCCAGCGACGGTCAAGCGCTCTGGGCCACCTGCTCGCAGTACACTCCAGACATCGTCCGCTATTTCACCCATTGCATAATCGAACACCGCACCGATGATCCCCTCCTTCATCATTTGCTCCATCGCTCGCCCACCAGAACCAACGGCATGAAAAACGATGACTTCATATCCCGCAGCTTCAATGTATTTGATAGCCTCCATCGAGCCACTAGTCAATACACCCAGGTTGGACATGCCGATGAGTGGCTTGTCGCTTTTTTCCATGATGAACTGGGTTTCTACCTCTGCCATGCCGCAAGCTGCCGCAGCAGCGTTGGCCAGTACTTTCCGAGTAAAGGGATTGAGTTTCAAGATATCACTCAC